>ERZ1090863.45-NODE-45-length-87058-cov-12.335988_pt1 | contig 87058 bp, 80 predicted proteins | sample MGYA00478480_ERZ1090863 | MGnify/ENA primary metagenome ERZ1090863 (study PRJEB33644, sample SAMEA5815746) | chicken gut metagenome | biome: Chicken; feature: Gastrointestinal Tract; material: Caecum | place: Ireland | collected 2019-01-01 | study: A study of the...
TTGATTACAGATTTTTTTCTTTCTTTACCTTCACCCCAATATTTGACTTTGAGCCTGGAAAAACTCCCTCGCGAACGCGGGGGAGTTTTTGTTTTTCCGCTATAATCAATAATTTCAAAGATATTTCGGACTTTTTCCGCAAATATCAAAGGCTTTTCGGACTTTTTCCGCTTCCCTTTTGCATTATGCCGCCGCCTTGAGCATTCGTCCTGGGAGCATTTCGAGTCTTATCAGCGGGTGCGCCGCCTGTGCATGAGGCTGCACGATTCGGAAGAGAAGGCTGAAGGCCAAGAGATATGCCTGTGAACAATAAAAAAGAACCCGCGCGGGTTCTTCAGAGTGCCGAAAGGGGCAGGGGCGGAAAGTCAGGCGTTTTGTTTGCGGCCTTCGGTGGTGTAGGGCAGGAGCGCCTGTGCGAGCTGATCGGGGCAGGACGTATTCTGCTTGCAACGGATGCCCTTGAGCAGGGCGACGACTTCATCGGGGGTTTTCCCTTCCACGAGGCGGCTGATCCCCTGGAGATTTCCGCTGCATCCGCCGATGAATTTGACATTGTGAATGGTATTATTTTCATCGATGTCAAAGATGATCTGTTTGGAACAAGTACCTTTTGTTGAATAAGTGACCATGGTTTACCTCGCTTATACTTCAATCTACAAGCGTTTCATAGACAACGGAATAGAGGTCGGAAGCTTTGTCCTCCCATTTCTTGTAGATCATGTTTGCCGTTTTTTTATCGGGGACCACAAATTTGAGCTCGAGCATGGGCTGAATCGGGGCTAAAATTTTCAGATTGACCGTATAGGTGCCGTCTTTGTTCTGATAGTAGTCCGACTTGCATTCCTGTCTCGTGCGGAATTTTGCGCCGTTTTGTTTGATATAACGGGAGATCTCTTCGCGTGAACTCTTCGGAATGGAGATGTAGTAATTTGCGAGAGCCTCCCGACCCTCCGTTGTGATGGAATAGAGGGGATCGTCGCCGCTTGGAATATCGCAGATGAAACCGTCTCGTTTCAGCTTGTGAATGAGTACCGTACAGTCCATATAATTGAGCCAGTCATTGGAGGAAGTACACATATCCACAAGCGTCCGTTCCGATAGGGGACTCTCCATTTTGTCGAACACAAACAGGAGTATGAGTTTGTTGACTGAAGTTTCACCTTTGACCTGCATGACGCTTTATCCTTCTGCTGTAATCTGTTTTTTGATAGAACAAATGAGCCGCTCTCAAACAGCGAGCGGCTCCGTTCCGTCCGGTCATTGTGAATTATTTGGCAAACTTAGAAAGTTTTGCGATCACATCTTCACAGTTGTCGCCGTAAATTTCAACAGTGAGGGGCTTGGACAGGTCGAGGCTGAAAATGCCGAGAATGGACTTCGCATCGACCACATATTTGCCGCTTTTAAGAAGAATTTCGCAGTCGCAGTTCTGCGTGACCGCAACAAATTCTTTCACCCGCTGTGCCATTTCGAGAGAGATCGTCATGGATTTCATGGTATATAACCCTCCAAGAGAATTCGTTTGCATTATTATACCCAAAAATGCGGATAAAATCAAGATATTTCCGAAAAATTTCTTTAATTATTTTTTCTTTTATGATATAATAGACCTTGAAAAGATGCAGGGAAAGGGGTGCTGCCATGGAGATGATGGATAAAGTGGAAAAGATTCAGCGCTTTTTGTCGATCTGTGACGAGTTGGTAACGGGCTCCTACATCACCGCGGAGGGAAAGATCTCGGAAGCGCTCAAGGAGATCGCAGGATGCAGAGAGCTCACCAACCTGTTTACGGCGGTTACCGACGGATTTGACTATCCGACGGCAAAGAAGGCGTACCTTCGGCCGCGGACGGGAACGGGATCTGCCGGACGGGTGGGAGCGTATCTGCCTGCCGAACGGCAGGACGTTCTGGCGTTCGTGTTCTGCCTGTTTGTGGAGATCGACGCGGGAACCATGCACATGAACGATCTTCTGCTGCGCTATTTTTATGTGGACGGCAGCTATACGGCGAGCTATTCCGTCTTTTCCGGGCGCATGATCAAGCCCTTCCGCGACATCGTGCGCGAGTGTTTTCCCGAGTGCGGGAAACACGGACAGCTCATCATCCAGCGCAAGCGGCGCGAGGAGACGCTGTCCCGTTTTTCCGCGCTTCTTCCGTCCGAACAGGCCCGCGTCATGGGCAGGGCTCTGCTTGACGAAGAAAAAACGGCGGGCGAGGAGATCTTTTCCGAGCTTTCCGCAGCCGCTGCCCGCAGGGATATTGCGGAAATACGCGCCCTGATGGCGGGGTATCGTTATTTTCTGCGCTATATCAATGCCGAGAGCCAGGAGAGCGAGGCATTGTTCGATCTTGCCAAAAATCTTTGATTTGCGAAAAGGAGGCAGGTGCCATGCAACTGGAAGAAAAAACGGTCAAAAAGAACTATATCTATCGCGGAAAGATCATCAACGTACGCTGTGACGACGCCGAGCTTCCCGACGGGAAACCCTGTCGGAGAGAGATGGTCGAGCATCCGGGCGGGGCGTCCGTGCTGTGCGTGAAGGACGGAAAGGTCGCGCTTGTGCGGCAGTTCCGCTATGCCTATCAGGAAGTCATTTATGAAATCCCGGCCGGCAAGCTCGGAGAGGGCGAAGATCCGCTCGAGGCGGCCGAACGCGAGCTCGGCGAAGAAACGGGCCTCATCGCCGATGAGCTTGTCCTGCTGTATGTTCTCTATCCGACCCCCGGATATACCAATGAAAAGATCTTCATCTACGAGGCGTGCGGCGTCCGGGAGGGCAATCAGCATCTGGACGAAGGGGAGTTCCTCAATGTCGAGTATATTCCCGTCAAAAAGGCGCTCTCCATGATCGAGGACGGAACCATCTGCGATGCCAAGACTATTGTCGCACTGCAGCATTACGCATTGCATCACAAGGTCCGTTGAACTGCGCGAGGCATAGTACGAAGTCCATTAAGCGTACGATTGCATGTGCTGTACAGTATTTTCCGAAAACAGAATGAGGCGCCTGCTTTCGCGGGCGCCGTTTTCTGTCAGACGGGAAGTTTAATTGCAGCCGCAGCCATCGCCCGAACCGCAGACGCTTCCGATGATGGACTGGAGCGTCCCGTTTTTGCACATGCAGTATGCGAGGGCGGCAAGAATGGGCCATCCGCAGCCTTTGAATGCGTTGGATGAGAAGACGTTTCCGCACGTTCCGAGAATGAGCAGGATCACAAGGATCCAAAGGCAACGGTTGCCGCTAAAACAGCAATTCATGGTATTTCCTCCTATAGCTTTCCCGCAAACGGGCGTTTGACGGGATTCTGCCGCAGAGTATGTATCGGATAGTTTTCTGCGGCCTTTTGTTATATTGTATGCGCGGGCATAGAAAAGGGTTCCATGCCCGTTTTGCATTCTCAAAGGAGGCGATTTCCAAAGAATTGCATTCATTTAGTTGCCAAAACGGGCTTGTTTTGCTATAATAAACAGGATCTCTCTTATCGGCGGAACGGTACGCGTGCGGCCGTATCCGCTTCGGGAGCTCGCAATACATTTTTTCTACGGATACCCTTACGGGATCCGATGGAGGCCCATTATGAAAAAGCAGGCGTTCTTTTCGGCAAGGAACATCGCGTATCTTGCCGTTCTTGTGGCTCTTGTCATCGTCTTGCAGCTCTTTGCGAGTGCGATTCCCATGTTCGGGATCACGCTCAACTTCAGTCTCATTCCCATCGTGCTTGCCGGCATTCTCTTCGGCATGTGGGGAGGCGGGTTTCTGGGACTTGTCTCGGGCGTCATCACCTTCCTTGTCACGGCGGTGATGGGAAGAGAGCCTTCGACCGTCTTTTTGTTTCAGGCCGAGCCGCTTCTTCTGACGCTCGTGTGCATTGGAAAGACCACGGTTGCGGGGTTTGTTGCGGGGCTTTTGTACCGTCTCATTGCCCGCAGGAGCCGTCTTGCCGCGGCCTATGTCGCCGCCGTCGTCGTTGCCGTCCTCAATACGGGGCTGTATCTGCTCGGCATCGTCCTCATGAAGGACGCCGCCTCGGCCTTTCTCGGCACGCAGGCGAGCGCACAGGCCGTTTTCATCGCTGTGTTCGGGCTCATCTGGCTGAACAGTTTGCTGGAGATCGTCGTCAATGTACTGATTGCGCCCGCCATATCCCGCGTTGTCTATCTTGCGGAGCGCATGGCGGAAAAGCGTGGGAAAGACAGATCTTTGCCGGAGGATGCGGCAATAAAACACACGGACGCTCGGCGCAACTCGGACAACGCAGAAGAAGCGCTTACCGAACAGACGGATTCGGAGAAGCCGATCAACGATGCGGGTGTCGGGGAGAAGGGAGACAACCATGATTCTGTGCATTGACATCGGAAATACAAATATCAAATATGCGATCTACGACGGTGCGGTCTGCCGCATTTCCTTTCGCGTTTCCACCGATCTCAAGCGGACTTCGGACGAATACGGCGCACAGCTGGCCGAGATGATGACGTTTAACTCCATTTCGGCAAGCGACATTACGGGCGGGATCTTTTCCTCGGTTGTGCCGTCGCTCGATTACACGATCGAGCATATGCTGCGCGTCTATTTGCACATTATCCCGAAGCAGATCGCTCCCGGGCTGAAAACGGGGCTTCGGATGCGCGCGGACAACGCGCACGAAGTCGGTGCCGACCGAATCGTGAACAACGTTGCCGCTATCCGCAAGTACGGCTGCGGAAAGCCCATGATCGTGGTCGATTTCGGCACGGCAACGACATTTAATATCCTGAACGAGCAGGGAGAATTTATCGGCGGCGTCATTTCTCCCGGATTAAAGGGATCGCTTGAAAGCCTTGTCTCGGGAACGGCGAAGCTCCCGCGCGTGGAGATCGAGGCGCCCAAGAGCGTGATTGCGACAAATACCGTCACGAATATGCAGGCGGGCATCGTATTCGGCTTTGCCGGATTGGTAGAATATATTGTCAAAAAGATCAAAAAAGAGTTGAAGACGAATGACGTGATGACGATTGCCACGGGCGGATTTTCCGAGACGATCGCCAAAGAGACTGATTGTATCGACGTCATCGACAAGATGCTGACGCTCGACGGACTGAAATTCTTGTATGATCTGAACTGTTCGGAGGAAAGTGTATGAAGAAAGTAGGCGTTGCCATTCTCGGACTTGGCGTTGTGGGCGGCGGAACGTATCAGATCCTGACGGAGCACAGAGAGTTCTATCAGCGCACCCAGAACGTCGACATCGTGGTGGAGAGTGTTCTGGAACTCAACCGCGAACGGACGCGTGCGCTGGGCGTTCCTTCGGACAAGATTGCATCCAACATTGCGGAGATCGTCTCCGACCCTGACGTCAGCATTGTCGTCGAGGTGATCGGCGGCGTGGAAGCGGCGCGGGAGTATGTCCTTGCGGCGCTCAACGCGGGCAAGACGGTCGTGACGTCCAACAAGGAACTGTTCTGCAAGTACTCGCATGAATTGGAGCGTGCCGCAAAACGTCAGAATGCGGGCCTCTATTTCGAGGCGAGCTGTGTGGGCGGCGTTCCCATTATCCGTACCCTTCTCGACGGCGTTCAGGCGAACAAGATCTCGTCCATGATGGGGATCATCAACGGGACGACCAACTATATCCTCACCAAGATGACCAACGAGGGGACTTCCTATGAGGAAAGCCTGCGTGAGGCACAGCAGCTCGGCTATGCCGAGGCGGACCCCACGGCGGACGTCGAGGGCTTCGATGCGGCATACAAGCTGTCCATCCTTGCTTCGCTGGCCTTCCACACCAAGGTCCCGTTTACCAAGGTATTCCGCGAGGGCATCTCCGGGGTCTCCAAGGAGGACATCGCGGACGCCAAGGAGCTGGGATATATCCTGAAACTTCTTGCGATCGGCAAACAGTCGGACGCAGGGATCGAGGTACGCGTGCATCCCACGTTTGTGCGCAAGGATCATCCGCTCGCCTCCGTCAATGACAGTTTCAACGCCGTCTTCCTGACGGGCGATTCGGTGGGCGACGTCATGCTCTACGGCCGCGGCGCGGGGGCGCTCCCGACGGGCAGCGCCATCGTGTCCGACATCATCTATGCCGCGACGCACAGCGAGAATAAGTACTCCACCTTCAAAAATACGGCCAACGCGGACAAGGACACCAACTTCATCTCCGACTTCAAGAGCGCCTACTACATGCGCCTTACGGTGGAGGACAAGGCGGGATTCCTTGCCAAAATCGCGACGGTTTTCGGCAAGCACAACATTTCCCTCGTGGAACTTCTGCAAAAGCCCGGCAAAGCCGAGGACGGGAAGGTACCGCTCGTACTCGTCACGCACGAGACGCACGAGATGTCCATTCGGAAAGCCGTTGCCAAGATCAACTCCATGGAGGGCGTCGCTCATGTGGACACCGTCCTGCGGGTGGTCTCCTGACCGTCTGCATACCCTGCGGCGCACCGATTGCCCAACCTTTGCTCTGCCGAAGAAAAGAGCGGCAGGGCAAACAGACAAGTAAGCCGAAAGACAAGAGAATTGAGACGGGCGGACTGCCCGTCTTTTTTCATGCCCGCCGCGGCATTCCCGTCGGCTCGTCCGCATAGAATAGCGACATGAATGCGGTAAGATTTATTCGGCGGCATCGGGTGTTGTTCGGCGCCCTTGCCATTCTGCTCTCGATTGCCATGACGGCAGGGATCTGTCTTTACGCGCTCGTTCAGACGGCCGCGGGGAGCACGCGCCTCACGGTGGTGATCGACGCGGGACACGGCGGCGTTGACGGCGGCGTGGTCGGGCGGGTGACCCATACAAAAGAGAGCGACATCAATCTGGCGATTGCCCGAAAATTGCAGGCGCAGTTCGAGGAAGCGGGATTTTCGGTCGTCCAGACGCGGCCGACCGAGGCGGGACTGTATGGGGCGGCGACGAGCGGCTACAAGAAGCGGGATATGCAAAGGCGTGCGGAGATCATCGCCGACAGCGCACCCGCCGTGGTCATTTCCGTCCATCAGAACTTTTTTTCGCTCACGTCGCGGCGGGGGGCGCAGGTCTTTTTTCGCGAGGACAATGAAAATGCGCGCACGCTCGCCTGTGCAATTCAGACGGCGCTTAACGAGATGCCCGAATGTGTCCGTCCGGGGGAAGCCTTGAAGGGGGACTATTACGTCCTCAACTGTTCCGACTACGCGTCCGTCATTGTGGAATGCGGGTTTTTGTCCAATGCCCGGGACGAAGCGCTCCTCGTGTCCGAACACTACCAGACAAGACTCGCCCAGACCATCTGTGCGGGAACGCTTGCCTATCTTGCGGCGGCCTCATCGGCGGAGCCGACATTTGATTGACTTTCCGCAATGCGCATGATATACTCTATAATATGAGTGACTATTGCAATACGACGCAGTATCTTCTGCGCTATTCCGACTTCGATTTCAAAGACGAATTACAGCCTTCGACGTTGCTGTCCATCGTGCAGGAGGCGGCTTGCGCCAGCGCGGACGAGCTCGGCTTCGGCTATGACGACCTTCGCCCGCGCGCGATCGGGTTTATCGTCGTCAATACCTATTGCGTCTTCAAGCGCCCGATCCGCCTCGGGGACAACCTCACCGTGCAGACCTGGCCGCTCCCGCCCCGTCACGTCTTTTTCGAGCGCGATTATCGGGTGCTCGCGGGAGAGGAAGAAGTCGCAGACGTCGCATCGCGTTGGTGCCTGGTCGACCTCAAGACGTTCACGCTTCTCATGCCGGACGTCCTCGGAGAAGTGCATGCCCGCTGTCCCTATCGCGCCGAAAAGACAACGGAAGTCCCCGCATGGAAAATTCCGCATATCCGCGAGGGGCGCGTCGTCTATGAAGCGGAGGTGCGGAACAGCCATTGCGATCACTATCTCCATGCGAACAACGCGCGTTATGCCGATTTCTTCTTCGACTGCTTTTCCATGGAAGAGCTTGCGGCGCGGCCCGTCGCGGCATTCCAGATCACCTATGTGAAACAGGCCAAGGAGGGGAGCCGCCTTACGTTCGTGCGGGAGGACGTCGCGGACGGCGCTCTTTGCGAAGCGCGCGCAGGCGATGAGATCATCGCGCAGTTCCGCGTCCGCTTCGGGGAGGACGGACAATGATGCGCGAACAGCCGACCGTGCTCCGCTATGTCCGATCGATGAAAAAGGCAATGGTCATTTTCAGCGTTTTCGCGATCCCCGCGATTATGGTCTGTGCCGTGTTTGCCTTCCTCAACTATATCGGCTTCTGGATCGTCACGCCCGTTGCGGTCATTGCCTACCTCGCGGTGTACGCCGTCTATGCTCTGCGCGTCTCCATGGGAACGGTCATCGGCCTGGAAGTCACAAACGACGTCGTGCACGTCAAAACAAAGCGCGCAGTCTATACCTATGATGCCCGCAGCGGCTGCGTCGGCGTACGGAAAAAGAAACACGGTTGGGTCGCCACCTTCCGCACACAGGACGCGCAGGATTGCTTTACGTTCTATTCCCGCGCGCCCTTCGCAAAGCCATACGAAACGGCCTTCACGCAGGCGGACATCGATTCTTTCTGGAATGATCCCGAAAAAGAAATACTGTAAATATACATAAAATAATGCATATTCATGCATATTCTCTTGTAAAAAACCGTTATATGCAAAAAATATAAAAAAATATTTTCAAATGGAGGCGCAATTGCTTGACTTGCGCTCCCATGCTATGTATAATGACACATGAAAAAATTCAAGTGAGGAATTTTGTATGGAAAAGAAGATCAAGAAAGTTGTTCTCGCATACTCGGGCGGACTGGATACCTCCATCATCATCCCGTGGCTGAAAGAGAATTATGATAATTGCGAAGTCATCGCGGTTTCGGCGGACGTCGGGCAGGGAACGGAGCTGGACGGGCTGGAAGAGAAGGCCATCAAGACGGGCGCTTCCAAGCTGTATGTGCTCGATCTGAAAAAGGATTTCGTGGAGAACTACATTTTCCCGACCATGCAGGCGGGGGCGGTGTATGAGGACAAATACCTTCTTGGGACGTCCTTTGCGCGGCCTGTGATCGCGAAGGCGGTCGTGGATATCGCGAAGAAGGAAGGCGCCGACGCCATTTGCCACGGTTGCACGGGCAAAGGGAACGATCAGGTGCGTTTCGAGCTGACCATCAAGGCGTTTGCGCCCGAGATGACGATCATTGCTCCTTGGCGGATCTGGAACATCAAGAGCCGTGAGGAGGAGATCGAGTACGCGGAGGCGCACAACATTCCGCTCAAGATCAACCGCGAGACGAACTATTCCAAGGACAAGAACCTGTGGCACCTCTCGCATGAGGGGCTCGATCTGGAAGATCCCGCAAACGAGCCGCAGTATGAAAAAGAGGGCTTCCTTGAAATGGGCGTATCGCCCGTCAAGGCGCCCGATAAAGTGAGCTATGTCACCATTCACTTTGAAAAGGGCGTTCCCACCGCGATCGACGGAAAGGAGATGGGGGCGGTCGAGATTGTCGAGACGCTCAACAAGATCGGCGGCGAGAACGGCGTCGGGCTTGCCGATCTCGTGGAAAACCGTCTGGTCGGCATGAAGTCGCGCGGCGTCTATGAGACGCCCGGCGGCACCATTCTCTACGAGGCGCACAGGCTGCTCGAGACGATCTGTCTTGACAAGGCGACCATGCATTATAAGCAGCTCATCGCGGTCAAGTTCGGCGAGATGGTGTACGACGGTCAGTGGTTCACGCCGTTGCGTGAGGCGCTCTCCGCGTTCGTCTCCAAGACGCAGGAGACCGTGACGGGCGACGTCAAGCTGCGCATCTATAAGGGCAATGTCACCAACGCAGGCATTACCTCTCCCAATTCCCTGTACAGTGAGAACATCGCGACGTTCTCGGACGACGGCGGCGCCTATTCGCAGAAGGATGCCGAGGGCTTCATCAATCTGTTCGGCCTTCCTCTCAAAGTCAAGGCATTGCTCGACCAGAAGAAGCTCAAGTAATCGCGGCGCGGGTGCGCAGAACATGATCAAAGTATTTATCGACGGGAGTGCGGGGACCACGGGTCTCCGCATTCGCGGAATGTTGGAAAAACGTGCGGATGTATCGCTTATCACGCTTTCCGAGGAGGCGCGCAAGGACACGGCGGCGCGCAAAGATGCGCTCAATACCGCCGATGTCGCGTTCCTGTGCCTTCCTGACGACGCGGCGCGCGAGGCCGTCTCCCTTGTGGAAAACGACGACACGATCGTCATCGACGCCTCAACGGCGCACAGGACCTCTCCTGCGTGGGCATACGGATTTCCCGAACTCTCCGCGCAGCATCGTGCTGCGATCGCGCACGGAAAACGCATTGCAAATCCCGGGTGTTATGCTTCGGGATTTATTGCGCTCGTCTATCCGCTGATTGCGGCGGGCATCGTTTCGCCCGATTATCCCTTTGTCTGCCATGCCGTCAGCGGCTATTCGGGGGCAGGCAAAAAGGGGATCGCCGAATATGAAGCGGCGGACAGACCCGCTTGCTACGATACGCCGCGACTGTATGCGCTCGGACAGCAGCACAAGCACCTTCCCGAGATGAAGGCGGTCTGCGGCCTCACGCGTACGCCTGTCTTCAATCCCTATGTGTGCGACTACTACTGCGGCATGACGGTAAACGTCCCGCTCTTTGCCGATCTGCTCGCCAAGCGCATGACGGCGGAAGAACTGGAGGAAGTGTACCGCGCGCATTATGCGGGACAGCGGTTCGTGAAGGTGGGGAAAGAGCCGAGCGGGTATGTGTCGGCCAACACGCTCAACGGGACGAACGATCTCGAGATCCTCGTCAACGGGAACGAGGAGCGCATCTTGCTCACCGCAAGGCTTGACAATCTCGGAAAAGGCGCCTCCGGAGCGGCAATTCAGAACATGAATATTGCGCTCGGACTTGACGAAGGCGTTTCATTGTGATATAATAGCAAGGATAAGATTATGCTGAAAGAAATTGCGGGCGGCGTGTGTGCGCCCAAGGGGTTCAAAGCAAACGGGATCCATTGCGGGATCCGAAAAAATAAGGTCAAAAAAGACCTGGCGCTCATCGTTTCCGACGTGCGCTGTCATGTCGCGTGCGTCTATACGACCAACCTCGTCAAGGGCGCTCCCATTCTCGTCACACAGAAAAACGTCTCCGACGGCTTTGCACAGGCGGTCATCGTCAACAGCGGGAACGCCAACACTTGCAACGCGGACGGCGTCGAGATCGCCGAAAAGATGTGCAAACTCGTGGAAGAATACACGTGCGTCCCGGCAAAGGACGTCGTCATCGGATCGACGGGCGTCATCGGACAGCCGCTTTCGGTAGAGCCCATTGCGGCGGGAATGCCGTCGCTTGTTGCAGGGCTCGCCGCAAACAGCGATGCAGCGGCGGAAGCCATCATGACGACGGATACCGTAAAAAAACAGATCGCGTTCTCCTTCCTGTTGGACGGTAAGGAGTGCCATATCGGCGCCATCTGTAAGGGCGTCGGCATGATCTGCCCCAATATGGCGACCATGCTCATGTTTATCACGACGGACGCGGCGATCTCTTCCGCCATACTGCAGAAGGCGATCTCGGCGGACGTTGCCGACTCGCTGAACATGCTTTCGGTGGATCGGGACACCTCCACCAACGATACGCTCTGCGTCATGGCAAGCGGCCTTGCGGGCAATGCGGAGATCACAGAGGAAAATGCCGATTATGCGGCGTTCTGTGAAGCACTGCATGCCGTGACGACGTCCATGTGCAAAAAACTTGCGTCGGACGGCGAAGGGGCGACAAAGCTCATCGAGTGCCGCGTGCAGGGGGCGGGCAGCAAACAGGATGCGCGCATTGCGGCGAAGTCGGTCATCAATTCCAACCTCGTCAAGGCCGCCATGTTCGGCGCCGACGCCAACTGGGGACGCGTGCTGTGTGCGCTCGGGTATTCGGGCGCAAAGCTCGATCCCGATCGGGTGGACGTCGTGTTCCGCTCTGCGGCGGGCAGCGTGGAAGTCTGCAAGAACGGCCGCGGCGTTGCGTTTTCCGAGGAGACGGCAAAGAAGGTGCTCTCCGAAAAGGAGATCGTCATCGATGTAAGCCTCGGCGACGGAAACTTCGATGCGACGGCGTGGGGCTGCGACCTTACCTATGACTATGTAAAGATCAACGGAGATTACAGAACGTGATCGGAAAAGAAGAACAGGCGGAATTTCTCTTAGAGGCAATGCCCTATATCGAGAAATACCAGAATAAAATTTTGGTCGTCAAATATGGCGGAAATGCCATGACGGACGATACGCTCAAACAGCTTGTCATGCGCGACATGACGCTTTTGCGTTTCGTCGGGATCAAGGTCGTGCTCGTTCACGGGGGCGGGCCTGAGATCTCGCAGACCATGAAGCGCATGGGAATCGAATCCCGATTTGTCAACGGTCTGCGCTATACCGACGAGGAAACGGCCGAAGTCGTGCGCATGGTGCTAGCGGGCAAGGTCAACAAGAGTCTCGTGCATATGCTCGGCGCGATGGGCGCGCGTGCGATCGGGATCTGCGGCATCGACGGGAATTTGTTGAAGTGCAGCAAAGAGAGCGAAGAGCTTGGCTTTGTCGGCAAGATCGAACAGGTCAATACCCACATTCTGACGAGCTGTCTGGACGCGGGGTATCTTCCCGTTGTTTCCACGATCGGCTATGACGACGAGGGCAACATCTATAACGTCAATGCCGATACGGCGGCTTCCGCCATTGCGGGCGCACTCAAGGCAGAGAGCCTCATTCTCATGACCGATGTGCGCGGGCTTTTGCGTTCGCGCGACGACGAATCCAGCCTGATCAAGAAAGTGTATGTCTCGGACATTCCTTCGCTCATCAAGGAGGGCGTCATTTCGGGTGGAATGATCCCCAAAGTCAACTGTTGTCGGGATGCCATCCGCAACAGCGTGGGCCGTGTCTTCATCACGGACGGCAGAGTCAAACATTCCATATTGCTCGAGCTTCTCTCGGACGAGGGGCTGGGTACGATGTTCGTAAAAGGTGACTGATTTTTTCAGGCACCCATTTTTACGATTATAAGGAGTATCATGGATTTTCAGGAAATCAAAGAACTGGACAACGAATATCTCGCAAAGACGTATGCCCGCTATCCGGTCGCGCTCGTAGGGGGCAAGAACGCCACGCTTGTGGACAGCGAGGGAAAGCAATACATCGATTTCGGCGCGGGGATCGCGGTGAACATCTTCGGCGCAAACGACGAGGAATGGAAGGCCGCCGTCATCGATCAGCTCGGAAAGATTCAGCACGTCAGCAACTATTACTATGCGGAGCCGCAGGTGCAACTCGCCAAGCTGCTCTGTGAGCGGACGGGCGCCAAGCGCGTGTTCTTTTCCAATTCGGGCGGCGAGGCAAACGAGTGCGCACTCAAAGCGGCGCGCAAGTATTCCTTCATGAAATACGGCGAGGGAAGAAGCCGCATCGTCTCCTTAAAGAACAGCTTTCACGGACGGACGCTCTTCACGCTGACTGCGACGGGACAGGATGAGTTCCACAAATATTTCGGGCCGTTCGTTCCCGATGTCTCCTATGCCGCTGCCGAGATCGACGACGTCATCCGCGTTGCGGGCAAGGATACCTGCGCCGTCATCATCGAATGCGTGCAGGGGGAGAGCGGGGTCACGGCTCTGCCGAAGTCCTTCGTCACGGCGCTCTCGCGCTGGTGTACGGACAACGACGTGCTCCTCATCTGTGACGAGGTGCAGTGCGGAAACGGCCGTTGCGGGACGCTCTATGCCTACGAACAGTACGGCATCACGCCCGACATCGTCACGACGGCCAAGGGCCTTGCGGGCGGACTGCCCATCGGCGCATGTCTCTTCTTTGAACGCGCGCAGGATGCCTTTTCGGCGGGGGATCACGGGTCGACGTTCGGCGGAAATCCCGTCTCCTGTGCGGGGGCGGCCAATGTCATCCGTCGGATTACGCCTGAATTCCTGCTCGAAGTACAGGGCAAAGCGGCCTATCTCCGCGCAAAGCTCAAAAATCTTGAGGGCGTGAAAGAGGTCACGGGACTGGGCATGATGATCGGTCTGGAGATCGACAAAGATTCCAAACAGGTCGCAAAAGCCTGTCTCGAAAGGGGACTTCTCGTGCTCACGGCGCACAAGCGCCTGCGCCTCGTTCCGCCGCTCACCATTACGAAGACAGAGATGGACGAAGGGTTGTCCATCCTCAGGGAGGTACTCAGATGAAGCATCTTTTGAAACTTGCGGATCTTTCGCGTGAGGAGATCCTGTCCATTCTCAACCTTGCCGATCAGCTCAAATACGAGCGCAAGCATGGCATTTTCAAGGAATATCTGAAGGGGAAGAAGCTGGGCATGATCTTCCAGAAGTCGTCCACCCGTACGCGCGTGTCCTTTGAGGTCGGCATGTACGAGCTCGGCGGAAATGCACTCTTTTTGTCCAACCGCGATCTTCAGATCGGACGGGGCGAGCCCGTTCAGGACACGGCGCGCGTGCTTTCCCGCTACCTCGACGCCATCATGATCCGCACGTTTGCCCAGCAGGAAGTGGAAGATCTCGCACGGTACGGCTCCATTCCGATCATCAACGGACTGACCGACTACTGCCATCCCTGCCAGGTGCTCGCCGATCTCATGACCATCCGCGAGCGCAAGGGGACGTTCAAGGGCCTGAAAATGTGCTTTGTCGGCGACGGCAACAACATGGCAAATTCTCTGATGGTCGGGGCGATCAAGACGGGGATGTCCTTTGCGATCGCCTGCCCCGAGGGATATGAGCCCGATGCCGGCCTCATGGCATGGGCCAAGGAAAACGGCTCGTTCACCATGACGCGCGACGTCAAGGCGGCCGCGGCGGATGCGGATGTCGTCTACACCGACGTGTGGGCGTCCATGGGGCAGGAAGAGGAAAAAGCAAAGCGCGAAAAGGCATTTGCCGGATACCAGGTGAATGCGGAGACGATGGCGGTTGCAAAACCCGATGCCATGGTTCTCCACTGTCTGCCCGCGCACCGCGGTGAGGAGATCACCGCAGACGTCTTTGAGGCACATGCAGACGAGATCTTTGAAGAGGCGGAGAACAGATTACACGCGCAGAAGGCAGTTCTGTGCAAAGTGATGAAATAACTAGGGAGAGCTTATGTACAAAAAAGTCTATCTCACGCTGGAGAACGGCAAAGTGTTTGAAGGGTATTCCTTCGGCGCGGAAAAGGAAGTGATCGGGGAACTCGTCTTTACGACGAGCATGACGGGCTACATTGAAACGCTCACCGATCCGAGCTATTACGGACAGATCGTCACGCAGACGTTTCCGCTCATCGGCAACTACGGGGTGATCCCCGCCGATCAGGAGAGCAGGAAATGCTGGCTGACGGCATACGTCGTGCGGGAGAAGTGCGATACGCCTTCCAATTTCCGCTGTGAGATGACGCTGGAAGAGTTTCTGAAGAAAGAGGGGATTCCTGCCGTGTTCGGCGTGGATACGCGTGAGCTGACGCGGATCGTGCGTGAGGCGGGCGTCATGAACGCCGCCATCACCTATCATCCGTTCACGGATTTTGCGGCGCTGAAAGCATACAGCGTCAGGGACGCCGTCAAGTCGGTCACTTCGTCGCAAATGCGCACGGTCGGAGACGAGAACGGCCTTCGCGTCGTGCTCTATGATTTCGGGGCGAAGGAGAATATCGTCCGCGAGCTTGTCAAGCGCGGCTGCTATGTCATGGAGGTCCCCGCCGATACGACGGCGGAGGCGGCGCTTGCCCTTCAGCCAGACGGGATCATGCTGACCAACGGCCCCGGCGATCCCGCCGAGAACGTGGAGATTGTGGAAAATATCCGAAAACTCATCGGAAAGAAGCCTGTCTTCGGAATTTGTCTCGGAAACCAGCTCTTTGCGCTTGCAATGGGCGGGCAGACGCGCAAGATGAAGTACGGCCACCGCGGTGCCAATCAGCCCGTCAAGGAACTTGCGACGGGGCGCGTCTTCATCTCTTCCCAGAACCACGGCTATGAAGTCGTGAGCGAATCGCTCAAGGGGAAGGGCATTCTGTCCTTTATCAACGGCAACGACGGCACATGCGAGGGGGTCGATTATCCCGAAGTGAACGCGTTTACGGTTCAGTTCCACCCCGAGGCCTGCGGCGGGCCGCATGACGCCAATTTCCTGTTTGACCGCTTTATTGCCAATATGCAGAAGGAGAAAAACCATGCCGAAGAGAAGTGATATCAAGAAAGTACTCGTGATCGGCTCCGGGCCCATCGTCATCGGACAGGCGGCAGAATTTGACTACGCGGGCGCGCAGGCCTGCCGTGTCCTCAAGGATGCGGGGGTCAACGTCGTTCTTTGCAACTCCAACCCCGCGACCATCATGACAGATAAGATGCTCGCGGACGAGATCTATCTGGAACCGCTCACCGAAGACAGCTTAAAGCGTATCATCATCAAGGAGCGGCCCGACTCCCTGCTTGCCTCGCTCGGCGGACAGACGGGACTCACGATGGGCTGTAAACTTGCCAAAGAGGGATTCCTCGACGAATGGGGCGTCAAGCTCATCGGAACGAAACTGGACGCCATCGACCGTGCGGAGGACCGTGAACTCTTCAAGGAGACCATGCAGAAGATCGGGCAGCCCGTCGTGCCGTCCGACATTGCTTACACGGTGGACGAGTGCGTCGCCGTTGCGGAAAAGCTCGGCTATCCCGTGATCGTGCGCCCCGCATTTACGCTGGGCGGCGCGGGCGGGGGCGTCGCATATGACGAAGAGGAGCTTCGCCTCATTTCGCACAACGGGCTCATGCTTTCGCCCATCACGCAGGTGCTCATCGAAAAGTACATCGGCGGCTGGAAGGAGATCGAATTTGAAGTTTTGCGCGACAGCGCCGGCAACGTCATCACCGTCTGCTCCATGGAGAACTTCGACCCCGTCGGCATTCATACGGGCGACTCTATCGTCGTTGCGCCCTGCCTTACGCTCTCCGATAAGGAATATCAGATGCTGCGTACGGCATCCCTCAACATCATCACCGAACTCGGGATCGAGGGCGGATGCAACTGTCAGTTTGCGCTGCATCCCGACAGCTTCCAGTATGCCGTCATCGAGGTCAATCCGCGTGTGTCGCGTTCCTCGGCGCTTGCCAGTAAGGCCACGGGCTATCCCATTGCAAAGGTCGCGACCAAAATCGCACTCGGCTATACGCTGGACGAGATCAGAAACGACGTCACGGGAAAGACGTATGCCTGCTTTGAGCCGGCAATCGACTACGTTGTCGTCAAACTGCCCAAGTGGCCCTTCGATAAATTCCTGTATGCCAAGCGGGAGCTCGGCTCGCGCATGAAGGCGACGGGCGAGGTCATGGCGATCGGCACCTCCTTCGAGCAGGCGATCATGAAGGCCGTCCGCGGCGCCGAAATCGGGCTGGATACGCTCAATCATGCCAAGTTCATGCCCATGACGCAGGAACAGCTCCGCAAGGAGATCGGCAAGATGACGGACGAACGTCTTTTCGCCGTCTTTGCCGCGCTCAAAAAGGGGATCACCGTGGACGAAATCCATGCGGTCACGATGATCGACGAATGGTTCCTCAACAAGCTCAAAAACCTTGTCGATTACGAAGAGGAGATCGAGGGTAAAAAGCTGTCCCGCGGCCAATATCTCTTCGGAAAGAAGCTCGGCTATCCCGACAAGGCGCTTGCACGGATCTCGGGAGAGAAGCTGCCTTTTCATCGCCGCGCGACCTTCAAGATGGTCGATACCTGTGCGGCAGAGTTTGCGGCAAAGACGCCGTACTTCTATTCGACGTATGACGATCCCGATCACGACGAAGCGCTTCCTTTCGTCAGAAACAGCACCAAAAAGCGCATCGTCGTCATCGGATCCGGTCCTATCCGGATCGGGCAGGGTATCGAGTTCGACTATTCTTCCGTTCACTGCGTGTGGACGCTGAAAGAACTCGGCTATGAAGTCATCATCATCAACAACAACCCCGAGACGGTCTCGACGGACTTCGATACGGCGGACAGGCTCTACTTTGAGCCGCTGACGCCCGAGGACGTACAGAATGTGCTCGACGTGGAAAAGCCCTACGGCGTCGTCATCACCTTCGGCGGCCAGACGGCGATCAAGCTGTGCGGCTATCTCGATAAATCGGGGGCGCGCATCCTCGGCACGAGTGCGGACTCCGTCGATATGGCAGAGGATCGCGAGCGCTTCGACGAACTGCTCGAGCAGTTCCACATCGCGCGCCCGAAGGGACTCACCGTCATGACCAAAGAGGAGGCCATTCATGCCGCGGAGACGCTCGGCTATCCCGTCCTGCTGCGGCCTTCCTACGTCATCGGCGGCCAGAACATGACCATCGCCTTCACAGAGAACGACATTTCCCGCTATATGGATGTCATCCTCGCGCAGCACATCGAAAATCCTGTCCTGTGCGATAAGTACCTCATGGGCAGCGAGCTGGAAGTGGATGCCATTTCGGACGGCGTGGATGTCCTTATTCCCGGCATCATGCAGCACATCGAGCGCGCAGGCGTGCACTCGGGCGACTCGATTGCTGTCTATCCGCCCTATCATCTGAGCGACGCCATGCTGGAGAAGATCGTGGACATCTCCACGAAACTTGCCCTGTCGCTGAAGACAAAGGGCCTCATCAACATCCAGTATCTCATCTATCAGAACCAGCTCTACGTCATCGAAGTCAATCCGCGTGCATCGCGTACCATTCCCTATATCTCCAAGGTGACGGGGGTTCCGATGGTGGAGCTCGCCACCAAGATCATGGTCGGGGCAAAGCTCAAAAAGCTCGGCTACGGAACGGGCCTCTATCCCAATTCGCCCTATGTCGCCGTCAAGGTGCCCGTGTTCAGCTTTGAAAAGCTCAACGACGTCAACTCGCAGCTCGGCCCTGAGATGAAGTCTACGGGCGAAGTGCTCGGCATCGGTAAGACCATCGAGGAAGCGCTCTTCAAAGGGCTTGTCTCGGCGGGATTCAAGATGTGCCATCCCACCAAGGAGAAGCCCGTCGGCGTCTACTTTACCGTCAACGATCAGGACAAATTCGAGATCGTGTCCATTGCGAAGAAGTTCGCCGACCTCGGCTGCAACCTCTATGCGACGGCAGGGACGGCGAAGGTCATTTCCGAGCTCGGCATCGACGTCACGGTGGTGGATCGCCTGAAGGCGACCAAACAGGTGTCGGGGCTTATGGATGAGGGCAAGATCGACTATATCATCTACACGGGCAAAACCGATGTCGACTCCATCAACGATTACATCGAGCTGCACCATCACGCCATTCTGCTCGGAATTACGGTACTCACGTCGCTCGATACGGCCAATGCGCTCTGCGACATCATTGCAAGCAAATTCACCGAGTACAACACCGAGTTGGTGGACATCAACAATTTGCGCAAGAAGAAGACGGAGCTCTCCTTTGTCAAGATGCAGTCCTGCGGAAACGACTATATCTATTTCGAGGACATGGAGGGCAAGATCACCTGTCCCGAATCGCTTGCCGTCAACTTCGTCGACCGTCATTACGGAATCGGCGGAGACGGCATCGTCCTCATTGAAAAATCGGACGTCGCGGATGCAAAGATGCGCATTTTCAACCAGGACGGAAGCGAGGGGCAGATGGCGGGAAATGCCATCCGCTGCGTTGCGAAGTACCTCTATGAGAAGGGAATTGCCAAAAAGCCGGAAATGACCATCGAGACGATGAGCGGGATCCGCGACGTCAAGGTGTATTCTTTCGGCGGCGTCGTGACGTCTGCAAGCGCCGATCTCGGCACGGTGGAACTGCGCGGCGAGTACATCCCTTCCGTCTGGAAAGGGGACAAGATCGTCAATCAGCCGATGGAAATTGACGGAGTGACGTACAATGTCACGCTCGTCAATCTCGGGAATCCGCACTGCGTGGTGTTCTGCGACAAAGTGGACGATGTTCCTGTCGGAACGCTTGGCCCGCGCATCGAAAACAGCGACTATTTCCCTGCAAAGACCAATGTCGAGTTCATCCGTGTCGTCAATGCGAGCACGGTGAAAATGCGTGTCTGGGAACGTGGGAACGGCGAGACATGGGCCTGCGGAACGGGTGCGGCGGCAGCGGCCATTGCGGCGGTGCTCAACGGGCGCTGCAAGGCGGATACCGACATCACCGTCAAATTAAAGGGCGGAGATCTGTTTGTCCGCTATAACTCCGAGAACGGACATGTCACCCTTACGGGAAACGTCGAAAAAATCTATGAAGGGACGGTAGAATTCTGATGGCTCGCTCCGCATTTTATGAGGAGAGCGCCATCTCGACCCGTGAAAAATCGGAACGGCGGTCCTATCTTGTCTTCCATATCGCGAGCATTGTCATGCTCGTGATTGCGGCACTGCTCATCTTCTTCTCGCTCACCTCGGTGCCGAGCATCCTCGGCGATGAGGAGCTGACCGGCACGCAGAAGGCGATCAGCATCGTCGTCTGGTTTTTGCCGATTTTGTCGCTCGTCGGTTTTTTCTTCCTGTTCCGCTATATCAAACGCAAATTCAATGTCAGTTTTGACTATACGTTCGTCGAAGATGAATTGCGCGTCACGAAGGTGTTCAACAACAAGTCGCGCAAGCATCTCCATACCTTCAAAGCCGACCAGATCCTAAAAATCGGATATGTGGACAGCGCTTCGTTTGAACGGACGATTGCGGGATTGCAGGGCAAAAAGGCAATTCCGCTTACGCCGAACCGCGATCCGGCAGAGGGTAAAGAATTTATCTACCTGCTCTATTCCTCGCAGGCAGGAAAAAAGGTATATGTCCTGGAGTGTCGTCAGGAACTCCTCGAGTACCTGGTCTTTGCCGCAGGAAGAAACAAATTTGAAAGAAAATGATTTATCTTGACAATGCTGCGACGACGCGCCCCTCGGATGGGGCGCTTACGCGTGCGAAGTATTTTTTGACGGACTGCTATTATAACCCGTCTGCGCTCTATCACGGCGGCGCAGAGGCCGCGCGTCTGATTTCGGAGGCGCGCGGATTTCTTCTCGGTCAGATCGCCGATCCTGCGCTCTTTTCTCTTGTCTTTACTTCCTGCGGGAGCGAAGCGGATAACCAGGCCATTTTTTCGGCGGCACGCCGCGGAAATGCCGTGACGACGCTCGGCGAGCATTCCGCCGTCTTTGAGAGCTATAAAGAACTCAAAAACCGTGGAGTAGAGCCGCGTTTTGCGCCGCTTCATGCTGACGGAAGCGTCGATGTCGATGCGCTTCTTGCGCTTGTAGATGAAAAGACGACGCTTGTCTCGGTCATTCACGTCTCCAATGAAACGGGGGCGATCAATGATATCGCAGAGATTGCGCGCCGCGTCAAGGAAAAAAATCCGCGCACGGTGTTCTTGAGCGACGGAGTACAGGCCTTCGGAAAAATTCCCTTCCGCATGACCAAGGACATCGACCTCTATGCGGTCAGCGCGCATAAAATCGGAGCTTTGAAGGGAACGGGTGCGCTCATTCGCCGCAAGGGCTACACGGCGCTTACGCCGTATATTCATGGCGGGGGACAGGAAAATGGCCTGCGCAGCGGCACGGAGAACGTGTTCGGAATCGCGTGTTTCCTCTACGCCGCTCAAGAGAAATTTGCAACGCTGTCCGAAGATGCGAAACGCCTGGAAAGCTGCAAAGAACGGCTGTGGGCGCTCCTTGACAAAGATCTCTTCATGCGCATTTCGCCCGCATCCGGTTCACCCTATATTCTGACGGTTTCCTCACAGGGCAGAAGGGGAGAGACGCTGCAGCGAATGCTTTGGGATATGGGCGTGGCAGTCGGAACGGGAAGTGCGTGCAATTCCAAAAAACCGCACAGCCGTGTCTTGGAGGCGTGCGGATATCCTGCTTCCGTTCTGGACGGCGTCCTGCGCATCAGTTTTTGTCCGTCCAATACCGTGGAGGACGCCGAGGCTGCGGCGAAGGCAATGAACGAGGCGGCGCGGGCCTTCGGAGGAGTTTGATCATGGAAAAAGTCATTATCGTCCGCTATGCGGAAATTCATCTCAAAGGAAAGAACCGAGGATATTTTGAGCATATCTTCTGCGTCAATCTCGAAAAGGCATTGAAGGGCCTCCGCCATGAACTGCGCCGCACGAGCGGCCGTTATCTGGTTGCGGCCTTCGACGAAGCGGACGCAGAGGAAATCTGCACGCGCATTTCGCGTGTTTTCGGCGTACATTCCTACTCCAAGGGCTATCGCGTTCCCAATGATCTCGACGGGATTCTGGAGGCGGCATTGCGCATCTGCCCCGCAAGCGGGACGTTCAAGGTGGATACGCACCGTGCGGATAAGCGGTACCCTATGACCTCGCCGCAACTCAATGCAGAGATCGGGGCGCGTCTGCTCGATGCGCATCCGTCCCTTCGTGTGGACGTGCATACGCCCGAGCACGTCGTCTATCTTGACATCCGCGAGGACGGCACGGCGCTCGTGTTCGGCTCCTTTGAAGAGGGCGTCGGCGGAATGCCCGTCGGTACCTCGTCAAAGGGCGTGCTCCTGATTTCGGGGGGAATCGATTCACCCGTAGCGGGATATATGATGGCAAAGCGCGGCATGGAAGTGGAATATCTGCACTTCCACAGCTATCCCTATACCAACGAACAGGCGCGCGACAAGGTGATCGAGCTTGCGCGTATTCTCTCGCGCTATACGGGCGGTGAATTTGTCTCCACGGTAAAGGTGACGCATATTCAGGAAGAGATCCATAAAAAATGCGCCGCAGAGCTCAATGTTACGCTCTTACGACGCTTTATGTTCCGCATTGCCGAGTGTGTCGCACGGAAAAAGGGCGCGAAATGCCTGATCACGGGAGAGAGTCTCGGTCAGGTCGCATCGCAGACCATCGAGGGGATTACCTCCTCCAATGCCGTGGTGACGCTGCCCGTTCTTCGCCCGCTCATCGGGTTCGACAAGGAGGAGATCATTCTCCGTGCCAAGAAAATCGGGACGTTTGAGACCTCGGTCCTTCCCTACGAAGACTGCTGCACGGTTTTCCTGCCCGAATTTCCCGCGATCAAGCCCAAGCTCTCCTTCATCGAAGAGGAGGAGGCAAAGCTCGATGTCGATGCGCTCGTGCAGGAAGCGCTCGACTCTTTGGAGCGCTTTCCGCTTCACTGAATCCACCAATCGTCCGGGAGTGTTTCCTTGTTGGGTACCGTGACGGAGGGGAGCGTGACGGGAGTCCCGACGTGTCCTTTATAGGTCGGGATGACGGTATAGACATATGTCTCGCCGGAGCGAACCGAATTGTCACAGATCGCATTCCGATATTTCCCCTGATAAATCGTGGTTTTTTTACCACGATTTTCTCTTATTACCTCGTAATCATAGTATTCTGTCTGACATAATACGATTTGTACCTTCCCTTCTTTGAGGAAAATCGTCGGAGCTGCGATATTCGGAAGCGAATAGCGCGTACTATGCGGCAAGTTGTTTCCGATGCGGAAATATTCCTGCGGGTCGGTATAGGGCGGCGCCGCAGGATCGGATAAAAGCAGTGTATGGTCTTGTTCATAGGAGAGCTTGTCGTAACCGAGGCGCACGACGTCGTTGCAGTCGAAAAACGGTGTCGGAGAGGTATTCGCGTAGAGCGCACGGTTGAGCCGAAGCACTTCGTTGGCGGGCAGGCCGCCGCCTGTCGTCTCGCATACGCTTCCGTCGGCGTTTCCCATCCACACGGCAATCACATGATCGGACGTGTAACTGATGCAATATGCGTCCGTATTGCCTTTTTCCGTGCCTGCCGTCCCCGTCTTTGCGCAGACGGGAAACGGGAGCGATTTCAGACGGCGTGCCGTACCCTGTTTTGCCGTCGTCATCAGCATGTCGTTCATGAGCCAGCAGACGTCCTTGGAAAAGACCTGCTGCCCCGAATCGCTGCGCGCATAGAGCGTCTTTCCGCTGTCGTTTGTGACGCGCTCGATGGTCTTTGATGCGGTATATGTCCCGCCGTTTGCAAAGACGGCATAGCCGTCGGCGAGCAGGGGCAGACGGATGCCGTTGCGCATCCCGCCAAGTGCCAGTGCAAGGGTCTTGTCCTCGTCGCGGATTCGGATGCCCATTTTCGCAAGATATTCGGTTGCGCGCTCGATGCCGAGTTCGTTCAAAATGCGCACGGCGGGAATATTGGCGCTGTGCGCGAGCGCGTCCCGTACGCTCATATATTGGTCGGTGGCGCCGCCGTAGTCGTCCGGAGAATACCCGCCGAAGTCGGTACGCGCGTCCAGGACGGGCGTCGCGGGACAGATGAGGTTTTCCTCCATGGCGGGAGCATAGACGAGAAGGGGCTTGATGGCGGATGCGGGGGAGCGCATCGGCGTCCCGACGGTCGATGCGAGTGCGACGATGGAATTGCTGCGGTTGTCGCGGACGAGAACGCAGGAATCTGTGTCGCATTGTACCTGTTCGGCGGCCTCCTGCAGGGCGGGGTCATAGGCGGTATGGACGTGCAGCGTGCCCCAGCCGCCCGATCCTGCGTCGGGAAAGAGGTCGGCGAGCTCCTGCAAGACGAGCGTGAGATAGGCGTTGTGCTGTGTTTCGGCGGCAGGCTTTTGCGGAAGCGGCGCTTCTTTTGCCGCGGCGGCCTGCTCTTCCGAGAGCAATCCCTGCTCCTGCATGAGCGTCAGAACGAGATTTCTGCGAGCAAGACAGCGTTCGGCGTCGCGAAAGGGCGAATAGCGATTGGGAGAGCGCACGATTGCGGCCAACATAGCGCTCTCGGCGATGTCCAGTTCTTCTGCCGTTTTTCCGAAATAGAACTGTGCCGCCTGCCCGATTCCGAAGGCGCTGTGTCCGAAATAGATGGAATTGAGATAGAGGGTGAGGATTTCGTCCTTGGAGTACTTCTTTTCCAGAGCGCGGGCAAGGCGGATTTCTTTTAGTTTGCGCACGATCGTCTTTTCGCTCGAGAGGTGCGTGTTCTTGATGAGTTGCTGTGAAATGGTCGAAGCGCCCTCGCGAAAGGAAAAACTCTTCAGGTTGTGCCAGAGGGCGCCCAGCATACGGTGCATGTCGATGCCGTGATGTTCGTAAAATCGTTTGTCCTCGACGGCGACGAAGGCCTCTTTGACATAGTTCGGGAGCGCGTGCGTGGTTGTGCTCACCGAGATCGCCGCAGGAATCTCGTCATCGTGTGCGTCATAGAGGCGGATGCACGCGGTCGGCATGGTGAGCTTTTTTGCGTCGAGCCGCACGCCTGCGGTCACGCCGAGATAGTAGAGCGTCAGCGCAAGGAGTAACAGCGCAAAAAGCGCCGCGGCGACGCCGACAATTTTGAGAGCACGTTTCATTACGGACAGTATGTTCCCGCTGCGGAAAAATTCGCACTTTCCCTCTGCATTTGTTGAAAATTTTGTGATTTTGTGCTACAATAGATTGTCGGTGAAATTATGACTTTGCTTGATATTATAAACAACAGCCGCAGCATCGTCTTTTTCGGGGGAGCGGGCGTCTCTACGGAGAGCGGAATCCCCGATTTTCGGAGTGCCGACGGCTTGTACCATCAGAAATATTCCGTTCCTCCCGAAGTCATGCTGAGCGCAAGTTATTTTTATGCGCACACGGAGGACTTTTTTCGGTTTTACCGCGAGAAGATGCTTCCGCTCGATGCAGAGCCCAATGCGGCGCATATTCGGCTGGCGCAATGGGAACGGGCGGGGAAACTGCTGGCCGTCGTGACGCAGAACATCGACGGACTGCACCAGGCGGCAGGTAGCAAACGCGTCTACGAACTGCACGGCAGCATTCATCGGAATCATTGCCTCTCCTGCGGGAAAAGCTATCCCGCGCGCTTTATTGCCGAGAGCAAGGGGATCCCGCGCTGTTCCTGCGGGGGAATTGTCAAGCCCGACGTCGTCCTCTACGAGGAGCCGTTGGATCAGAAGACGATCGAGGGCGCGATTCAAGCCATCGCATCGGCCGATACGCTCATCGTCGCGGGGACGTCGCTCTCCGTCTATCCTGCGGCTTCCTTCGTCGACTATTTCCGCGGGGACAATCTCGTCCTCATCAACCGTGACCCGACGCCGTTGGACGAGAAATGCACCTTTGTATCGCACGGCAAAGTGGGGGAAGTGCTTGGCGCGCTTCCGTCTTATTCTTCGGAAGAAGAGGATCCTTCATGAAATATCACATCGTAACTTATGGCTGTCAGATGAACGTCCACGAATCGGAAAAAATCGCGGGCCTTTTGCGCGGCGTCGGATATACGGAAGAGGCGCCCGTCGAAGAGGCGGATATCGTGGTGTTCAATACCTGCTGCATCCGTGAAAATGCGGAAAATCATGCGTTCGGCAATATCGGCGCGCTCAAAAAGCTCAAGCGGAAGAAGAAAGGCCTTCTCATTGCGGTGGGCGGGTGCATGGCGCAGGAGGCGGGAAAGGCGGCGCTCCTTGTAAAAAAGTTTCCCTTTATCGATATCGTTTTCGGTACGCATAACGTCGCCGAACTGCCCGCTCTCATTGCGCGCAAGAAACAAGATAAGAAAGTCGTTTCTCTCCTCGAAGACCGCGCCGAGACGGAGGACGGCGCCCAGGCGTTCCGCACCAGCTATCCCAATGCATGGGTGAACATCACCTACGGCTGCAATAATTTCTGCACCTATTGCATTGTTCCGTACGTCCGCGGTCGGGAAAAGAGCCGTGCCGCCGACCGTATTCTGGAAGAGGCGGAGGCGCTCGTCGCGGCAGGCTATAAGGAAATTACCCTGCTCGGACAGAACGTCAATTCCTATCGGGACAACGATACCGATTTTCCTGCTCTGCTCGATCGTGTCGCGTCCATTCCGGGAAAATTCCGCCTGCGGTTTATGACGTCGCACCCGAAGGACTTTTCCGAGCGGCTGGTTGCGGTCATGAAAAAACATGATAAGATCTGCAATCTCCTGCACCTGCCTGCGCAGTCGGGCTCCAGCCGCATTCTCGCTCTGATGAATCGCCGCTATACCCGCGAACAGTATCTCGCGGACGTCGCGCTCTTTAAGAAGGAGATTCCCGACGGCGAAATCACGACCGATCTGATTGTGGGATTTCCGACGGAGACGGAAGCGGACTTTGAGGAGACGCTCTCGCTCGTGCGCGAGGCAGATTTTTCCTCGGCATTTACCTTTATCTATTCCCCGCGTACGGGAACCAAGGCGGCGACCATGGACGGTCAGATTCCCGAAGAGGTCTCCAAAGAGCGCATTGCGCGGCTGATTGAACAGGTCAACGAGAACACGCGGCGCAAGAGCGAAAAATATGTCGGGAAGACGATTGAAATTCTCTGCGAAGATTATGACGCCAAGAAGGGTCTCTATCTCGGACGGGAACCGCTCGGGAGAATGGGGTACTTCAAGAGCGATAAGAACTGCGTCGGAGAATTTGTCAACCTGAAAGTGACGCGCGCAAACGGCGTCTCGCTGTACGGCGATCTCGTTTGAGAGACGTTCGGACTCTTGATCGTAAACTTTGAACGGAGGAAAAAACATGGGCCTTTCGCCGATGATGGAGCACTATCTTTCCATGAAGGAAAAGTACAAGGACTGCGTGCTCTTTTACCGTCTCGGAGACTTCTATGAAATGTTTTTTGACGACGCGGTTCGCGTATCAAAGCTGCTGGATCTTACGCTTACCGGACGGGACTGCGGCCTCAAAGAACGCGCACCCATGTGCGGGATTCCCTATCATGCGGCGGATGTCTATATCGCGAAGCTCGTCTCCATGGGGGAACGGGTCGCGATCTGTGAACAGCTCACCGAGCCTACGGCCGGCAAGGGCATGGTGGATCGCGACGTCGTCCGCGTCGTCTCAGCGGGGACGGTCATCGAGGACAATCAGCTCGACGAAAAGCGGAACAACTACATTGCCTGCGCGGGACATACGGACGAGGGCTATGCCGTCGCTTGGGCGGATATTACGACGGGGGAGCTGTGCGCGACGGAAGAGGAGACGCGCGAGGGAGTGATCTCAACGCTTCTCAATCTCTCGGTGGCAGAGGTCATCTGCAACGATAAACTGCTCCTCGAGGTTAAAGACGATGTCGAAGCACAGCGCGGCTCGCTCCCGCCGTTTTCCTGCTATCTGCCGCAGGCCTTCTTCTATCCTGCAGCCGAGCGCGATGTTCTGGAACAACTCAAAGCGGCTTCGCTCGATGCGCTCGGCGTAAAACAGCATTCTGCCGTCGTCTGCGTGGTCGGGGCGCTGCTTGAATATCTCAAAGAGACGCAAAAGCACGCTCTTGCCAATATCAACCGTCTGCGCCTTGTGGACGGAAAGAAGAGCATGTCGCTCGATGCGACGGCCGTCCGAAACCTTGAAATTCTCAAGAACAATGCCGAAGGCAAAAAATACGGTTCCCTGCTCTGGCTTCTCGACAAGACAAAGACGGGAATGGGCGCGCGCAAGCTCGTCTCCATGCTGTCTTCGCCGCTGCTCGAAAAGAGCGCCATCGAACGCAGACTCGATGCGGTGGAGGAACTGTATAAGGCGACGGTCGTGCGAATGGGACTTGCCGATATGTTGGGCGGCATTCGCGACATCGAACGCCTGACGGGGCGGGTGTCGAACGGAAATATCCAGCCGCGGGACTGCCTTTCGTTGGCAAGTTCTCTGGCGACCGTGCCCAATCTCAAATTTCAGCTTACGGGATTTTCCTCGGCGCTGTTGCAGGAGATCTCCGCACAGCTCGTCGATACCGCGCCCGTATGCAAGCTGTTGGAACGTGCGATTGCCCCCGAAGCGACGACTCTCAAAGAGGGAAACTACATCCGCCGCGGGTACAATGCGCAACTCGACGAACTGCGCGCCGTCAAGGACGACGGGAAGTCGCTTGTCCTCGCCTTGGAGACGCGCGAGCGGGAGAGCACGGGAATCCGCACGCTGAAAGTCGGCTATAACCGAGTTTTCGGGTATTATATCGAGGTCAGCAACTCTTTTAAGGACAAGGTGCCGTATTCCTATGTCCCTCGGCAGACGCTGGCGAACGGCGTTCGATATACGACAGAGGAACTCAAAGAGCTGGAAGGCAAGATCCTGGGCAGCAGCGACGCGGCAAGCCGTCTGGAAGAACACCTCTTCGGCGAGATCGTCACCATGCTCGCAAAGAACATCCCCGTCTTTCAGAGCATCGCCGAGGCGGTCGCCATGCTCGACTGTCTTGTCTCGCTTGCAACCGTTGCAAAGGAGAATAAATATTGCCGTCCGTCGATCGAAGAGGACGGCGCTCTGGAAATCGAAGAGGGGCGACATCCCGTGGTCGAGGCCATCTCCAAGGAGCGCTTTGTCCCCAATGACTGCACCCTGGACAATGGTGATGCGCGTACGATGATCATTACCGGCCCCAATATGGCGGGGAAAAGCACCTATCTGCGGCAGGTCGCGCTCATTACATTCATGGCACAGGTGGGGTCATTTGTGCCAGCAAAACGCGCGCGGGTGCCGCTTACCGATCGGATTTTTACGCGAATCGGAGCAAACGACAATCTGATTCTCGATCGGAGTACCTTTATGGTGGAGATGACGGAGGTCGCGAATATCCTGCGCAATGCAACTCAGAGAAGTCTGCTGATTCTGGACGAAGTGGGCAGGGGGACGAGTACGTTCGACGGCCTGTCCATCGCGTGGTCGGTGATCGAGTACCTCACGCAGAACATTCGCGCCAAGACGCTTTTTGCGACGCATTTCCATGAGCTGACAGAGCTGGAGGGAAAGCTGGAAGGCGTCAAGAACTACAAGATCAGCGTGCGTGAAATTGCGGGCAGCATTGTCTTTTTGCGCAAGATCGTCCGAGGCGGGGCTTCCCGTTCGTTCGGCGTAGAGGTCGCGGCGCTCGCGGGCGTTCCCGAAGAAGTGACAACGCGGGCAAAGGTAATTCTGAAGGAACTGGAGCGCGGCGAAAAGAAGCGCATCAAAGAGCATGGACAGCTCTCGGAGGAGACGACCGAGGCGGAACCGGAGGAACAGGGGCTTGATCTGCGCGCGGAATTGCGGGAACTCGATGTCAACCGTCTCACGCCCATGCAGGCGCTTGCGCTCATTTCCGAATGGAAGGAGAAATGTCAATGATCCGTCTTTTGGCGCCAAATGTCTATAACAAGATCGCCGCGGGAGAAGTTGTCGATCGGCCGTATTCCGTCGTCAAAGAACTCGTGGAAAATGCCATCGATGCAGGTGCGACCGAGATCACCGTCGAAATCGAGAAGGGCGGAAAAAAACGCGTCCGCGTCACGGATAACGGCAGCGGTATTGCAAAAGAGGACCTTCCGCTGGCCTATTCCTCCCATGCGACGAGCAAGTTGGAGACGGCAGAAGATCTCTTTCATATCCACACGCTCGGATTTCGCGGAGAGGCGATTGCGTCCGTCGCGTCAGTTTCGCATATGGAAATCGTCTCGCGTACAGAGGGCAATGACGCCTATGCGCTCTCCTGTTCGGGGGGCGTGCTCGGGGAAGTCCGTCCAGCGGCGGGAGCAAACGGTACGGTCGTCACGGTGGACGACCTGTTCTATAATGTCCCTGCCCGCCTGAAATTCTTGAAGTCCGATACGGCGGAAGAGGGCGACATCGGCGGCTTCATGGCGCGGTTCCTTCTGTCGCGTCCCGAAATTTCCTTCACATATCTGAGTGACGGAAAATTGAAATACCGCTCCTTCGGCGACGGGCTTTCTGCCGCATTGGTCGCGGTCTACGGTGCGGAGACATTGAAAAATTGCACCGAGATCCGCGCGGAGAAACACGGAATCCGCCTGTACGGATTTCTCGGGAATCGCAACTTCTATAAGGCAAACCGTACCTATCAGAGCCTTTTCGTCAACGGCCGCTATGTCGTCAATCAGACCGTCGGCGCAGCGGTGACGAATGCCTATGCGAGCTACCTCATGAAGCGGCAATATCCGTTTTATGTGCTTTTTCTCGAAGTTCCGCCCGAAGTCGTCGATGTGAACGTACATCCCAATAAGGCAGACGTGCGCTTTGCGGAAAACCAGATCATCTACGGCTGTGTGTATTCGATTGTATCCGCTGTTCTGGACGGAAATTCCAAAGCGCTCGAATACATCGTTTCAAGTCCGAAACTCGGAGAAACCGCCGTGCAGGACACGCTTTTTGAAGGAGATTCCGCCTTGCCTCAGGAACAGACAGAGGGAAAATCTTCCGAAAAGCATGAGCCATTCTCGACATTGCCTACGGCAAATGCCGCCGATCAGCCGACGCGCGATCCTTCTTCGCGAAGAAATGACGGCGTTGTACAGACGGGAGCACCGTCCATGTCCTATGCGCAGGCAAAGAAAGAACTTGCGTTTGACGTGAGCATTCCGAAAGGGGATGAGCCGCAGTTTCTCGATCGGGAGAAGGTCGTTCTGGAAGTGCGTCAGCCTGCGATGCCCTCGCTTGCGCCGTCTTCCATGGAGGGCGCTTCTGTTTCTGCAAAGCCGCAGGAAGACGTCTTTGCGGAAAATCAGCGCATTTTGCGGGAGCAAACGGCGAAAATGCGGCAGGATCGCATCGATCCCGCTTCCCTAGAGTACAAAGGCGAGCTTTTCCGCACATATCTCATCTATCAGGCGGGGGATGTCGCGTATTTTATCGATCAGCACGCGGCGCACGAACGCATCCTCTATGATCGGCTGAAAGAGGCATGGGAAACACGTTCCGTTGCGTCCCAGCCGATGCTGATACCGTTTGTCCTTACGCTCAACGGACAGGAGTTTGCCTTTCTGGAAAAGAACTTTTCCGTTCTGCGGGAAATTGGTTTTGAAATCGAGGAGTTCGGCGATACAAGCGTGCGAGTTTCGGCGGTTCCCGCCGATCTCATGGAGATCGACCTCAATGCATTTTTTCACGATGTCTTGTCCTCGATGGAGAGCCTGCGCGCGATCCGTCTTGTCGATCTTCTCAAGGACAAGCTTGCGACGGCGGCCTGTAAGGCAGCGGTCAAAGGCGGGAAAAGCCTTTCTTTGCAGGAGGTGCGCGCGCTCATCGAGCAGATGGATGGAGACACGGGCATGAAATGTCCGCACGGTCGTCCTGCAGTCGTAAAAATGAAGAAGAGCGAGTTTGAAAAACTCTTCAAACGCATTGTATGAAAAAATTGATCGTAATTTGCGGACCTACGGCATCGGGAAAAACGGCGCTTGCCGTCGAGTGCGCCAGGCGTTTCCAGGGCGAAGTCGTCTCCTGCGATGCCTACATTGTCTATCGCGGATTAAACATCGGAACGGCAAAGCCTACGGAAGAAGAAAGGAAGGGGATTGTGCATCATCTGATTGACGTTGCGGATCCCAGAGATAATTTTTCCGTACACGATTTTGAGAAGATGGCGGTCCCTGTCGTTGAAGACATCCTCTCGCGCGGAAAAATCCCTATTCTGTGCGGCGGATCGGGGTTCTATATGAACTCCGTCCTGTTTCAGAGCGGATTCGGAAATACGGCCGCAGATCCCTTGATCCGTGCAAAATACGAGGCATTTGTACAGGAGAACGGCAGAGAAACGCTTCATGCGCTTTTACGAAAATGTGACCCGGAAAGTGCAGAAGTTTTGCATCCGAATGATGTAAAGCGCGTGATCCGTGCGCTGGAAATTTATGAACTGACGGGTAAGCGGAAATCGGAGCAGCATGATGAACGTGTGCCGCGTTTTGAGTACGTTGCTTTTGCGTTTGATTGGTCGCGTGAAGTGTTATACGAACGGATTGCCGTGCGTACGAGAGCCATGCTGGACGGCGGTCTCGTCGAGGAAGTGAAGGGGCTTCTGGCAAACGGTGTACCTGCTTCGGCACAGTCCATGCAGGGGATCGGCTACAAAGAAGTCGTTGAAATTTTGAAAAATGGCGATAATCGTTGTAATATGTATGACATAATACTGAAAAATACGAGAAATTATGCCAAACGGCAGGTTACTTTTTTCAAAAAGCTTCCCAACTTGCATTGGCTGAAACCGACAGATCTGCCCACGGCAGTCAAGGAGATCGAAACAATCTATGACAGTTGAAGAGAGAATTTTGGATGCGGAGCAGAAACTTGCTCCGATGTTTGACGAAATTGACAGGATTGCGCTTTTCAATCAGGAGAAGGTGCTCAATGCGTTTCGGGAAGAACGGATCGCGCTCCGTCATTTTATCGCATCGACGGGGTATGGATACGGCGATGAGGGAAGAGAGAGTCTCGGAAAAGTGTATGCGCACGCGTTCGGCGCAGAGCGCGCCATTGTCTCTCCTGCGATTTTGAGCGGAACCCATGCCTTGACGGTCGCTCTTTTCGGTGTCCTGCGTCCAGGAAACCGCGTCTTGTGCATCAGCGGTGTGCCTTATGATACGCTGCGCGGCGTTGTCTGGGGCAAAGGAAACGGCTCTCTTGCGGATTTCGGAATAACGTTTGAGATAGTTCCGCTCGATGGCTTCGGAAAAATCGACCTTTCGGCGGTTCGCAAGGCGCTCCAAAGCGGATCTTATGATATGGTCTATCTTCAGCGTTCTCGCGGATACGAATTGCGTGATTCTTTTACGATCGATGAAATTTCGGTGGCTTGCCGCTGTGTGCGCGATTGTGGTTTTACAGGCTGTATCTTCGTCGATAACTGCTACGGGGAATTTGTCGAGACACGCGAACCGACGCAAGTCGGCGCGGATCTCATTGTCGGATCGCTCATCAAAAATCCTGGAGGCGGACTTGCTCCGACGGGCGGATATATCGCAGGAAAGGCGTCTTATATTGCCATGTGCGAAAATCGCCTTACGGCGCCTTCGGTCGGCGGCGAGGTCGGCTCGTATGCGTACGGATATCAGCTGTTCTATCAGGGATTTTTCCTTGCGCCCCATGTCGTCGCGCAGGCGCTCAAAGGCGCTTTGCTGATCGGGCGTTGTATGGCGGAACTCGGATATCAGAACTATCCGTCCATCGATCGGCTTCCGCCCGATATTACGCGCGCCGTGCAATTTGATACCGAAAAACAACTAACAGATTTCATTCAGTCGGTGCAGGATGTCTCTCCCGTGGACTCCTTTGTCAAGTTGGAGGCCTGGGATATGCCGGGCTATGACTGCAAAGTGATTATGGCGGCTGGGACGTTCAATTCGGGAGCGAGCATCGAGCTCTCTGCCGATGCGCCCATTCGCGAACCCTATGTCGCCTATTTTCAAGGCGGCCTGACGTACGAACACTGCAAACTTGCAGTGCGGGAGATTCTGAAGAAGCTCCTTGCGTAATTTGAATCCTTCGGCGAGTCGCTTTTTCAATTTGTTTTTTTGTTTGGATCAGATGCGGCCTTTCGAGCAGAAAACAGAGCTTATTCCCAATGAACTGAAGAAACCCTGATCGGGGGCCTGCCCGACGGGGTTTCTTTTTTGAATTTTACGAAATGCTGTCGGTTTCTTTTCCATTGATTCCGGAAAAAACGTTTCTGGAAAAAGGGTTTTTGCCTGAGGGAACCTTGATTCGGGACAATGTGGCGGCGATCGGGATTCCGAATGTGGCGCTCGGGCTTCCTGCGGACTCGGCATTTTTTCCATTTGAGGCATCTGCCGTTTCTTTGCGGCGAGATTGTCCTTTTCGCAGATGTTTTTCTTTAGTCTTGTATTTCACAACGAAAAACAAAGGCTTGTTTTTTACGCCATTGTTTGAGAGACAAGGCTTGCCTGTCATGTTTGGACAAGGCGCGGCATATCCTATACCATGCTTGAATTTTTACCGCCACGCCTGAGCGCCGCTCTGCGGCACGTCAATCTCAATCTTCTGTATGAACTGCGCGTCCGTGCGGACAAGCCGCTTGTGGCAAATTTAGGCGGCGCATTCTGTTATGTGGGGGAAAACGGGCGAACGACGCAGGGTGAGGCGGCACTTGTCCCTACGGAGAAAGAACTCTCGGACATTGTGTTTGCGGCAAGCGGATATTCCGTGTATTCCGTCTCCGAGCAGATCAAACAGGGATTTTTGACGGGTGCGGCGGGGGAGCGGATCGGAATCGCGGGGAGTTATGTATGCGAAGGCGATCGCGTGCTGTCAGTGCATACGGTCACATCGCTCTGCATTCGTGTCCCGCACGCGATCCCGGGTTGTGCGGAGCGGATCTATACCGACTGCCTTTCAAACGGAATTTGCTCGCTGTTGCTGATTTCTCCTCCGGGATACGGGAAGACCACTTTGTTGCGCGATCTGTCCCGTCTTGTAAGTTTGCGCATGCGTTTGAATATTCTCGTATGCGATGAGCGGGGAGAGCTTTCGGCGGGGGAATTGGGGGAGACGAGCGATGTCATGCGCTTTTCTGATAAACGGACGGCCTTTTCAGCGGGCATCCGAGCCATGCGTCCCGATTTAATTGTCACGGATGAGCTCCAGACGGAGGACTATGCGGCGGTCCGTCGAGCGCGGGAAAGCGGCCTTCATGTCTTTGCTTCCGCGCACCTTGTCCGCGTTGCAGATGTCCCCGAAAAGATCTTTGATCGCTATGTCGTACTCGATGGATTGGGCACGGTCGGAGCTGTCATCGGAGCGGACGATGTTGTGGCTTAAGATCCTGCTTGCGTGTCTCACGGTAGGATTCAGCGTTGGAATCGGCTACCTTGCGGCCAATAAATATCGGAGCAGGTATGCTTTTTACAGGCAGTTTCAGGATTTTAACGAGCGGTATCTGTCGGAATTGGAGTATGCGCGGAAACCGCTTCCCGTCTTTGTGCGGGAATACGAAGCCAAGGGGGATTTTTCGGGACTCCTTGGGGATTGGCTGAAAACGCGCTCGCCGCAAGTGAAGCTTTCCTTTCTCTCTTCCGATGAACGCGAGCAATGCTGTGCTTATTTTTCGATGCTTGGACGCGGAAACGCACAGGCACAGGCGGAATATTTCGGGACATATAAACCATCGCTTTCGGAGAAGAAAGCGGCTTGCGAAAAGGAGAGCAGGGAGCGGGGAATGCTCTGTTTGAAGCTCGGATTGCTTGCGGGACTTGCTCTCGTCATTCTCATGATTTGAAATGGATATTTCCGTTATATTTCGGCTGGCGGCGATCGGAATTATTGTGACTGTCGTCTGTCAGCTGCTGAAAAAATCAGATCGGGACGACATCTCGACGGTCGTCTCGATCGTAGGCCTTGTAATTGCGCTCACGATTGCGGTCACGATGATCGGCGATTTGTTTGATGTAATTCGGGATATTTTCGGAGTGACATGACGCCCGTCTTTCAGTTGATCGGTATCGCGTTCCTGACCGCCGTTGCGGCGATCCTTGTCAAGAATACCAAACCGGAACTTGCTGCGGTCATTACGATTGCAGGCGGCGTTATTCTCGTTCTCTTTGCGTTGGAGGCCTTTCGCGGAAGTCTTGGCATATTTTCCGAGATTGCCTCCATGACAGGCCTGGATGCCACAATCATAAAGACGCTTCTGAAGATGGTCGGGATCGGATATCTCGTTGAATTCAGCGCCGGAATCCTCAATGATTTCGGGCAGAATTCGCTGGCAGACAAATTGGTATTTTGCGGGAAAATCCTCGTCCTGATTTTGGCGATTCCCATTCTTGAAAATATTCTCACGCTTGTGAACGATCTTTTGGGGCTCATTGCATGAAGGAATACCTTTGCTTAAAGAAGGTCAGGCGATTTTACAAGTTGCGGCGCAAAAGGGGAGTATGGTTGTTGCTCGGTGTTCTGTTCGCGGTCTTGTTTTTTGCCGTCAGTCCAAAGCTGTCCGTGAGCGCCTATACCCCAGAAGAGGAGCAGGCTTTGGAGGAATTCCGACTGCAGATCGATGAACTCCTGGATGCGCTCGATACGGATGAATTGCAGGCTTATCTCAATTCGCTTTCCGAATTTGATCAAAGTGACATCAAAGATGTGCTCTCAGGTGTGATTACGGGCAATTTTGCGCTTGACTATACGTCATTGGGGCAGTCTGTTCTTGCGATCGTCTGGCAAGAAGGAAGGGCAATGTTGCCTGCCTTTGCCATCATTTTGGCGGCTGCATTGCTCTGCGGGATTCTTAACTCTGCAAAAAATGGATTTATGCAGAGTAATATGACAGACATAATAAACTTTTCCGCCTATCTTGCCATCGGTGCTGTTGTGCTTGCGGTCCTTACAGACTTACTCAAAGTCGGCTTTGAGGCGATTCAGAGCATGCAGACACAGATGGAGATCGTATATCCGATTTTGCTCACGCTGATGGCGGCGAGCGGCGGGTCTGTTTCGGTGGGCGTTTTTCGCCCCGCGGTTGCCTTTTTCTCCGGAGCCGTTTGCGAGTTATTTACGGCCGTCGTGTTGCCCGCTTCGGTCGTCGTGATCGTTCTCGCATTTATCGGGAATCTTTCTCCGGAAGTTCCGACGGAAAAACTGGGGGATTTTTTTAAGAGCATCAGCAAGTGGCTGATCGGGCTTACGCTCGGCTTGTTTACGCTGTTTCTGACTGTGCAGGGAATCGCCTCTTCGCAATACGACGGGCTGTCGCTGCGCGCCGTAAAATATCTCGTCTCGGGGTCTGTTCCCATTGTCGGCGGATTTTTATCGGGCGGAATGGATCTGGTGCTTGCGGGCAGCGCGCTCATCAAAAACGCAGTCGGTTCGTTTGCCGTTTTCTTACTCTTTGGCGCGATCTTGCGGCCCGTCTTGCTCTTTGCGGCATTCCAGCTTTTTCTGCGCCTTGCAGCGGCCGTAACGGAGCCGGCAGGCGGAAAGCTGTCGTCCTTTTTGTCCCGCCTTGCGACGGACAGCGGATTCTTTCTCGCGGGACTTCTCTGCATTGCGTTCTTATACTTTTTGACGCTCGTCCTTCTGGTCTGTTCCACGGGAGTGATCTTTTGATGAAAGCGTACATTCTGAGCATCGTCGGCGTGATTCTCCTGACGGCCGTCATCACGATCATCGCGCCTCACGGAAAAATGAAAAAATTCCTGAAGGGGACGGCAAAGCTCGTCGTTTTAAGTGCCCTGATCGCACCGATCGCCGGATTTCTTACGGAGAAAGCGCCATCCCTTTCCGCGGCGGAAATCGGGACGGATACCGCATATCTGGAATATTGCGCCGAATGCTATGCCGATGCGGACGAACGGGCGATCAAAAAGTTTTTGGAGGAGGAATATTCGGTTGCAGCCGAAGTTGTCGTGACAAGAAATGCAGATGCGACATTTTCCTATGAAAAAATCACTGTCAGGATGGAAAACGAAGGAATATCGGGACAAGACGGGAATATAAATATTAGCGAAGAGATCAAAAGCGTCCTGGAGGCGCGTTACGGATGTAACACGGAGGTCATATGAGCATCCGAAAACTCTGGGAAAACCGCACGGCGCGCATTTTGCTGATTTCAGGTGCGGCGCTCCTGCTTTTGCTGGCCTGTTGGCTTGTATTCGGGCGCGATAAAAGCACAAATGCGATGGCAGGCGGGGCTTCCATGACGGAGGAAGAAGCGCGGTTGTCCGCCATTCTCTCCGAGGTGGAGGATGCGGGAGAGGTGCGGGTCTTTATTACGCAGGAAGACGGTGCTCCTGTGAGCGCGATTGTCTTGTTCAGCGGCACGGACGGGATACTTGTTCGGCTGCGGCTGACACAGATCGCCGCACAGGCCTTGGATATTGCCGAGAAAAGGGTGCTTGTGTACCCGTCGGAGACATAGAAATTTTTGTTGAGAAGGAGATAGCATAATGTCCAACACGAAGAAGATCGCGCTCATGTCCACGCTTGTTCTGCTGCTCGCCGTAACCGCTGTGTTCAATTTCGTGCTTGCGGGAACGAGGACGCAGGATGTAAGTGCCGACGTCGAAGCAAATTACTTCACGACCTATCGCGCCGACCGCAATTCGACGCGCAGCGAGGAGTTTGTCCAGCTCGACAGCGTCATTTCGGCCTATGACGAAGGGTCGGAGGAGCAGACAGCCGCGCTCAAGCGCAAGCAGGAGCTCGTGGAGGCCATGGAAGACGAGCTGATCATGGAATCCATCATCAAGTCCATGGGATTTTCGGATGCGGCCGTGGCCATCGGGGATACGGAGAACATCAATGTTTTTGTCAATTCCAATGAATTGACGGACGAAATGGTCACGAAGATCTTCTATGCGCTCGAAGTCGAGCACCAGATCCGCGACGGAAATATTATAATTATGCCTGTTTATGCGGAAAGTTGAAAAAAAATAGTGGTAATTCCTGAAAAGATGTGCTATAATGGTTTTCGGAAAGGAGACGGTTATGGCAAGCATCAAATACAATCCCAACGGACAGAAGGGGAAAATCACCTATAACTCCGACATTGTCAGCGGAATCATCGTTCTCAGCCTGAAGGAGACGGAGGGAATCGAACTGGTTCCGTCCAAGAACAAGGGGATTAAGGTCTGCTTTGAAAAAGAAGGCGTTTTTGTCGACATCTCTGTCATTGCGTATTATGGATACAAGGTGCCGGAGCTTGCGTTCCGCATCCAGCAGACCATCAAACAGATGGTCGAGTCCATGACGAAATACAAAATCGCCAAAGTGGATGTCCATATCACGAGCGTCATTTTCCCTGCCGCCAAGTCGGAGGCAGAACATGCGGCGGAGCCTGCCGATGACGCGGCAAATGCCTGATTGAACTGAACGAATACGGCGGCGTTCCCTCTCGCGTGCGAGGGGGAACGCTTGCATGAGGAAAACATTATGAGAAATGACGCGCGCGAAGCCGCTTTCAAGATTATCTTTGCCGATCTGTTCGGAAACGACGGGGAAAAGAATTTCCGCGCCGCCCTTTATCGGCAGGCGAAACTCAGCGAAGAGGAGTGTTCTTTTGCGGAACACCTTTTTCAGACCTATCGCGCTCACAAAGAAGAACTCTCCGGACAGTTGGCGGGCGCCGTGACGCGGTACGCCGATTATCGCATTTATCCTGCGGATCGTGCCGCGCTTTTGCTTGCGCTCACGGAAATTAACTACTGCGACGATATTCCGCCCGTTGTATCCGTTTCGGAGGCAACGGCGCTTGCGCGCAAATATTCCACGGAACATTCTGCCGATTTTGTCAACGGCGTCCTCGGAGGAATCATCAACAAATGACGTGCATTGACGGAAAAAAGCTCGCCGCAGAGATCCGCGCCGAGCTTCGCGATGAGGTCGCACGTTTTACACGGCAAAGCGGGAAAACGGTCGGGCTTGCCGTAGTTCTGGTAGGCGACGATCCTGCGTCGGCTGTATATGTACGGAATAAGATCCGTGCCTGCGAAGAAGTCGGAATCCGATCGCTTGCCTATACGCTTCCTGCCGATGCATCTCAAAGCGCCGTCGAAGCGCTGGTTACCGAATTGGCTTCCGACAACGCGGTTGACGGGATTCTTGTACAATTACCGCTGCCTGCGCATCTCGACGGGGAGCGCATTCTTTCTCTGATTCCGCCCGCAAAAGACGTGGACGGATTTACCGCGGAAAATCTCGGTCGACTCGTCTGCGGAGAACGCGGCCCGGTTGCTTGTACGCCTTTGGGCGTCATGGAGCTTTTGCGGCGTTCCGGGATTGACCCGGACGGCATGCACGCGGTTGTCGTCGGGCGGAGCAACATCGTCGGAAAGCCCATGGCCATGCTTCTGCTCAATGCCAACGCGACGGTGACCGTCTGTCATACGCACACCAAGGAGCTTGCAAAGGTGTGTGCGCAGGCAGATCTCTTGATTTCGGCAGTCGGCGTCCCTGCGTTTATTACCGCGGACATGGTAAAAGAGGGCGCCGTCGTCATCGATGTCGGCATTAGCCGAAAGGACGGAAAGCTGAAAGGGGATGTCGACTTTGATGCCGTTGCGCCGAAGACGTCTTACATCACGCCTGTTCCGGGCGGCGTCGGGCCGATGACGATTGCGATGCTTTTGAAGAATACGCTCACCTGTGCCATGAGGTCTGCGAAATGAATTTTCAGGAACAATTTGAAATTTACCGCTCACATTTTGAGACATATCTCGAAAATCGGTGCGCGGGTATGGCTTTTAAGCCGCAAATTCTCACGGAGAGTATGCGTTATTCCCTGTTATCCGGGGGGAAGCGCATACGCCCCGTGCTCTTTTTTTCCGCATTGGAGGCGTTCGGGCTCTCTTTTGCGGGCGAGGAGCCTTTGGCGTTTGCCCTCGAGTGCATTCACACATATTCCCTCATTCATGACGATCTTCCCGCAATGGACAACGACGATTTTCGCCGCGGACGTCCGTCCAATCACAAGGTGTTCGGAGAAGCCAACGCCATTCTGGCGGGGGATGCGTTGCTCTCGTATGCATTTGACTGTATGCTGTCGGAATGCGGCAGAGACCGCGCACATCTTTGCGCGGCGCAGGCGCTTTCGCGCGCGGCGGGAGCGGAGGGAATGGTGGCGGGACAATCGCTCGATCTGCTCTCTACGGGAAAGCCCGGAGACGAGAAAGCTCTGCTTGCGATCTATCGCAACAAGACGGGGCGGCTCATTGCGGCGCCCGTTGTAATGGCGGCTATTCTTTCGGGGCAATATCAGAAAGAGGCGGAGGCGTTCGGTCTTGCGCTCGGGGCGCTGTTCCAACTGACGGACGATATTCTCGATGCGGTCGGGAATCGTGCCGCGCTCGGAAAGTCGATCGGAAAGGATGCACAGGAAGGAAAACTGACGGCGGTATCCGTTTATGGGTTGGAAGGTGCGCGCCGCCAGGCGGATGAATCCGCGCGCAAATGTCTGGATGTACTGCATACGATGGAATCGGCGGACACAGGATTTCTGACGCAACTGACGGAATATGTACGCGGACGAGATCGTTGACATAGAGGGGAGAATGCATGGACGTCATTACGCGAGAGGAGCTGAAGTCAGCTTCTTTTTCTCAACTTCAAAATGATTGCGAAGCATTGCGGAAGGAGATTTTTGATACGGTATCGGTGCGCGGCGGGCATCTGGCGTCCAATCTCGGCGTCGTAGAGCTCACGGTCGCATTGCATCGCGTGTTTTGTTTTCCCGAAGATAAAATTGTCTTTGATGTCGGACATCAATGTTACGCACACAAACTTCTTTCCGACCGTGCGGAGCGCTTTTCGACGCTGCGGAGCCGCGGCGGAATTTCCGGCTTCCCCAAACGTTCGGAGAGTCCGTATGACAGCTATGAAACGGGCCACGCGGGTACGGCGATTTCCGCCGCGCTCGGAATCGCAAAGGCGCGCGATTTAAAGGGTGAAGACTTTTGCGTGATCGCCTTGGTCGGAGACGGCTCTTTCAATAACGGGCTCATCTATGAGGCGCTGAACAGTCTGAAAATTCTCAAGACGCGCATTCTCATCGTGCTGAACGACAACGGCATGTCCATCTCGCCCACGGTCGGCGGGACGCATGAAGTGCTTTCCGAACTCAAAGAAGGAAACGGCCCTTTGGCGGATGTCGCTCTGTTCGAGCGCTACGGACTGCACTACATGGGGGTGTACAACGGAAACGATCTTTCCGAGCTGCTTCCCGCCATGGAACAGGCAAAATCGCTCCTGTCGACGCAAAGCGTGCTATTGCATGTCACGACGCGCAAAGGGCAGGGGTACGTCTTTTGCGAACAGCGTCCCGACCGCACACACGGCGTCTCGCCCAATCGTCCCGGAAAAGAGTATTCCGCCGCACTCGGAGAGGAATTGACCGCCCTTGCGGAAAAAGATCCCCGCATCGTTGCCGTGACGGCTGCCATGACCGACTCGTTGGGTCTGCGTCCCTTTTTCAATGCGTTTCCAGAACGGGCGTTCGACGTCGGGATTTGCGAGGAACATGCCTGCGTTCTGTCCGCAGCGCTTGCGACGGAGGGGATGCATCCCTATTATGCGATCTATTCCACCTTCCTGCAGCGCGCGTACGACGAAGTCATCCATGATGTCTGCGGGCAGAATCTGCCCGCCACATTCTGTATCGATCGTGCGGGAATCACGGGAGCGGACGGAGAAACGCATCAGGGCGTGTTTGACCTTTCCTATCTTGCTCCCGTTCCGAACCTGACCATCGCAATCCCGTCCAATATTTCGGAATTTCGCGCCATGCTCCGCCTGAGCGCATCTTATCCCGCGCCGCTCGCCATCCGCTATCCGCGCGAGGGCGAGGAAGGTGAATTTTTGCCTGTCGAAATCGGCAAATTTGCTGTTTTGCGCAGTAATACGACAGACATAATCATCTATGCGGCGGGGGAGCGCTGTATAAAACTCGCCGCAAGCGTTCTCTCGGCCGCCGAAGCGCAGGGAACGGGATTTACCTTGGTCAATGCGCGCTTCTTGAAGCCGATTGACCGCGATTTTATTCTTTCCCGCAAGGAGAAGTATGTGATCACGATCGAGGACAATGTCTGTATCGGAGGTCTCGGCGATGCGGTCGCCCGTGTTCTGCGCGGAAGAGATAAGGTCATACAAAGTCTTGGAATCGACGATACCTTCCTGCCGCACGGGACCGTGCAGGAGCTTGCCGAAGAGTGCGGGTTGAACAAGAAAAATCTTTTGTCCTGTCTGTTAGACTGCCATGCGCGCTGATCTCTTTTTTGCTGAAAAATACGGATCGAGAACGCGTGCGAAAGATGTCCTGAAAGAGGGACGTATTTTGCGGGGCGGAAAGCCGCTTTCTCCGTCCGATGAAGTACAGCCGACCGATACTTTCTGCTTTCTTGAAGAGGGCATACAATATGTTTCGCGCGGCGGGTATAAACTCGTGCGCGGCCTCGACGTGTTCGGAGAGAGCGTTGATGGAATGGTCTTTGCGGATCTGGGCGCCAGTACGGGCGGATTCACCGAAGTGCTCCTTCGCCGCAAGGCAAGGCATGTCTATGCGGTGGATGTCGGAAAGGCGCAGCTTGCTCCGTCGTTGGCCGCCGACACGCGCGTGACGGTCATGGATGAGACAAACGCGCGCTATCTTACGGCAGACATGTTTGAGGAACCCCTGGACGGCGTTGTTTCCGATCTCAGCTTTATTTCTCTGCGGCTTGTTCTGCCTGCGGTTGCGGCGATCCTTCCCGCGCAAGGGAAGGCGTTTGTCCTGTTCAAGCCGCAATTTGAATGCGGCGGAAAGGGGCTCGGCAAAAGCGGCATTCTTCCGACCCGTTGTCATCGGGATCTGCTTGCCGACTTTTACGCATTTTGTCTTACGCTTTCGCTTTCCCCGCGTGCGGTCGTCTGTGCGCCCGTCGTCCCCCGCAAAAATGTGGAATACATCGTTTTTTTGCAGAAGAACGCCGAACCGATTGCTCCGCAGTTATTTCTGAAGGAAGCAGAACGCCTTTTTTGAGTGGTAATTTTTTGAAAACCTCTTGCATATATGCAGGATTTGTTTTATAATAGTGAAAATGAAGATCGGTATTTTTTACAATCGGGATCAGGCAGATTGTTTTGTCGCGCAATCGCTTGCCTCTGCCATCCGACAAGAAGGGCATCTCGTACAGATCTTTTCGGACCTGGATGAGATTGGCGGCGTGAATCGGCTGGTTGCGCTGGGCGGAGACGGCACGATGCTCCGCACGGCAAAGCGTGCTTCGGCGCTTGCCATTCCCATCGTCGGCGTAAATTTCGGCCGTCTTGGATTTCTGACGGAGTTTGAACGGGACGAGCTTTTTTCCGTCGTCCCGCTTGTCTTGGACGAGCATTGCGCGCGGCTGGAGCGCTCTATGCTGGAGGTGGAGCTCAACGGAAAAACATTTGAGTGCCTCAACGAGCTGGCGCTCCTGCACCCTGTCGCGCCGAAACACGAAAATAAGGTTGTAACGATCTCGGTGACCATTGACGGAAGTCATGCGGGAGAATTTACGGCAGACGGACTGATTGTCACGACGCCGACGGGCTCCACGGCATATTCGCTGTCTGCCGGGGGGAGCATTATGACGCCGGACTGTGCGACCTTTCAGCTTACCCCCGTATGCGCGTTTTCGATGCGGAGCCGTCCGATTGCATATTCCGATAAAAGTGAGCTTGGTTTTTCCTTGCCGCAAGGCGCGCTCGTCCTTTACGGAGACGGCGTATATCTCGGCGAAGCGGGCGCACAGGACAAGCTGGTCGTAAGGAAGTCCGTCCGTTCCGCGACATTCCTTACGCGCGGAATCAGCGAGTATTTTCGTCGTCTGACGCAAAAAATCAGTTGAAATGGAGGACGTTTATGTCAAGAAACCTTCGCCATGAGACAATTTTATCCCTGATCGAAGAAAAGGAGATCGAAACGCAGGAAGAACTCTGCCAGGAACTTGCGGCGCACGGATATGCCGTGACGCAGGCGACTGTCTCGCGCGACGTGAAAGATCTGCGTCTTTTCAAGGTGCGCGGAAAAGAAAAGCGTTTCCGCTATGCCTGCGTGCGGGAAAATGAAGGGGGGCTCTCCGACAAAATGCGCGCGCTTTTTCGTACATGCGTCGTCAGCATCCGCGCGGTCGGAAATCTTGTCGTCCTCAAAACGCTTCCCGGGAGCGGACCCAATGCCGGGGTTGTCATCGATGAACTTGCGTACCGTGAAGTGGTCGGTTCCATTGCCGGCGACGACACCGTCCTGCTTATCTGCGAAACGGCGGCCGAAGGCGGCGAAATTGCCGAACGGCTCTCCGCGATCGTGAAGGGCTGAGGGGAGAAACATGATTCAGCGACTTGTCATGCGCAATGTTGCGCTGATCGACCAGGCGGAACTGGAATTTTCCGAAGGTCTGAATGTACTCTCGGGAGAGACGGGCGCGGGAAAGTCCGTGATTCTGGACGCGATCGACTTTGTGCTCGGAGCAAAAGCGGATCGCGGCATGATTCGCTCCGGAGAGGATTTCTGCACGGTGCGCGCAGAGTTCTCTGTTACCGATGAGCGCGTCAATGCCGTCCTTGCCGAATACGATATCGAATCGGGAGAAACGCTGATCCTGTCCAGAAAACTGACATCGGACGGGAAGAGTTCGCTTCGTCTCAACGGATGTGCCGTAACTGCCGCCATGCTGCGCCGCATCACTTCTCTTCTGGTAGACGTCCATGGACAGAGTGAGCACTTTTATCTTCTGCGGGAAGCGAACCAACTGCGGCTCCTTGACGCAGTTGCGGGAGCGCCCGTTTCCGAATGCAAAAAAACGCTTGCGGGACAGCTTTCCGAGCGACGAACGATTCTTGCGGATCGGGAAAAACTTGGCGGAGACGAAGGCGAACGCGAACGCAGGCTGGACATTCTGAAGTTTCAGATCGAGGAGATCGAGCGCGCCGATTTGCGGGAGGGTGAGGAAGAGGCGCTGATTGCCTTCCGTGAAAAATTCCGCAATGCCGAAAAGATTCTCGATGCGCTTGGCGCGGTGCGCCAATATCTGGCTGAGGACGGCGGAGGGACGGATTTGTTGCGCAGTGCGGGAAGGAACCTTTCGCCGATTGCTCGCCTGGACGAGCGCTATTCCGCGCTTGCCGACCGAATCGAAAATGCGGCCGCTGAAGTAGAGGATATTGCCGCAACGGCGGAAGATCTTGCGGCGGAACTCGATGTCGATGAGCGGGAAGCGGAACGCGTGGAAGCGCGTCTGGATGAACTTCGCGCATTGAAAAAGAAGTACGGCGGATCTGTTTCCGAAGCGCTTGCATTTCTTTCGCGGGCGCGGGAAGAGTTCGATATGCTCTCGGATAGCGAAGCGCAGTTTGAACGGCTCGGAAAGCGGCTGCAGGAGATCGACGATGCGATCTATTCTACCTGTGTTTCTCTTCAGGAAGCGCGGAAAAAAGCGGCTGCGGGATTTACTTCACGGGTCGTCAAGGAACTCGCCACATTGAATATTGCGTCGCCGCAGTTCGAGATCCGTTTCGGGACATTTGCGCGCGAAGACGTCTCGCGCGCAACGGCAGAGGGGCTGGGCGAGGTCACATTTTTGTTCTCGGCCAATGCCGGCGAGCCACTGAAGGAGCTCGGCAAGATCATCAGCGGCGGCGAGATGAGCCGATTTATGCTGGCAATTAAAACCCAGCTCTCCGCCGTCAATGCCATCGGAACATATATTTTTGATGAAATTGACGCGGGGATCGGCGGTAAAACGGCGCGTGTGGTCGGAGAAAAATTCTGTAAAATAGCCAGAAATGTGCAGATCATAGCGGTTTCGCACCTTGCTCAGATTGCGGCGTTTGCCGACCGCGAATTCTACATCGAGAAAAATGAATCGGACGGACGAACATATACCGTCGTCCATACCGTCGAAGATGAATCGCGCGTACGCGAGATCGCCCGTCTGATCGGAGGAGACCCGGAGAGCAAGACGGCGCGGCTTCACGCAAAAGAGCTTCTTGATAACGCCGCGGCATATAAGAAATCATTGAAATAACGGTTTATTTTGGCGAATTTCGCTCGTGCATAGAATGATTTCAGTTTACGCAAATTGACTTCTGTATAGAAAACGGAGGTCGGAATGCGTAAGCTGAAATTTTTTCTTGCGGGAGCCCTGCTTGCGGTATGTGCCGCGTTCGGATGCGGCGCGCCGCTGCCCGCCGATGCCGCTGAAACGGAGTATTACCTCGGCGGTATGACGGCGGGGTTTTCTCTCTCTGCCAACGGAGTGGAGATCATTGCGTTCAAAGAGATTCGTACGGCGGGAGGAAGTCGGTGTCCCGCCTCGGACGCGGGAATGAAGATGGGAGACGTGATCGTCGCCGTCGACGGGCTCCATACCAGAACGGTGGAAGAGCTTGGGAATGCGCTTGCACGGGCAAGCGGAAATGCCTCGGAATTTCTTGTGCACCGCGGGAAAGAGTCGCTGCAATTCACGCTTACGCCCATACGGGACGATAAGGACGAAAAATTTAAGATCGGCATTCTCATTCGCGATACGCTTTCCGGAATCGGAACGGTGACGTATATCGAAAAGGAAAGCGGGCGGTTCGGCGCACTCGGCCATGCCGTCTGCGATGAGAACAAAAATTCCTTTCGTCTTGCGGATGCCTGCGTCTACCGTTGCAGCATTATCGGCGTCACGCGCGGAGAGCGCGGGCGGGCAGGGGAGTTGCGCGGATTCCTTCTGAACGATATGCCCATCGCGCAGGCGGATAATGTCTGCGGGACAGGGTTATACGGCACATTTGAGAGCGGATTTGACTTTTCCGAGTTGCAGACGGTGACCGCGGCGCCGATGTCAGAGGCGACCATCGGAAAGGCGGTAATATATTCGACCATCGACGGTGTCGAGCCGAAACCGTATGAGATCGCCATTGCAAAGGTGGACCCGGGAAACCGCAACAACAAGAATTTTGTCATTAAGGTGACGGACGACACGCTTTTGCGCGAGACGGGCGGCATCGTTCAGGGGATGAGCGGGAGTCCCATCATACAGAACGGTAAGATGATCGGTGCAGTCACGCATGTATTTCTCAACGATCCGACGCGCGGATATGGAATCGGGATTGAAAAAATGCTCGGAAACTAAGCATGGGCGGCAGGATTTTCCTGCCGCTTTTCGGTGTCATATTTTTCAGAAAACGACGCAAACTGCAGACATGAAAAAGGGATGGATTTGTGCCGCGCTCGCGCTGACGCTTGGAGCCGCGGCCATAACGGGGAACATTGACATGACGGCATCTGCGGCCTCCGACGAAGAGGTTGTAACAGACTGCAAGGCGGCCTATCTCATGGATGACGCGAGCGGAGTAACCTTGTTTGCGCGCGAAGAGACGAAACGGCTTCCCATCGCGAGTATGTGCAAGATCATGACGCTTCTTTTGGCACTTGAAGCGGCCGATGCGGGTGATCTCGAGTATGAAGAGGAGATCACCGTTTCCGAGCATGCCGCGGGAATGGGGGGATCACAGGTGTTTCTCGGCGCCGGACTTTCCTATCGCGCCGATGACCTGCTGAAGAGCATTGCGGTCTGCTCGGCAAACGATTCGTGCGTGGCAATCGCAGAGCGTCTGAGCGGGAGCGAAACGGCATTCTGTGACAGGATGAATGCGCGAGCAAAAGAACTCGGAGCGGAAAATACCCTCTTTGCAAATTGCACGGGACTTCCGAAAGACCCGCAGTATTCATGCGCAAAAGACGTTGCGCTCATGCTGCGTGCCTTGATTGGCCACGAAAAATACCATGAGTATGCAAAGGTCTGGCTGGAAGATTTCCATCATCCGGACGGGCGCGTGACGCAGATGACAAATACGAACAAGCTCATCCGTCAATACAACGGCTGCAACGGGGGGAAGACGGGTTTTACAAATGAGGCAGGGTTCTGCCTCGCGACATCTGCAAAGCGCGGCGACATGCGCGTTATCGCGGTTGTCATCGGTGCTTCCGATTCCAAAACGCGGTTTGCCTCGGCCGCATCGCTTCTCAACTATGCCTTCGACCGTTTTGAATCGAGCATCTATCTGACAGCGGGACAGGCAATCGAAGAACATGCCGCAGTGCGCGGGAGCCGCGTGCATGAAGTTGCCCTGATTCCCGTAAGGACGTTGAGCGTTGTCAAGCGCCGCGGAACGGAGGAATCCTATACGGTATCCTGCGAAATACAGGAGGCGATCGCTCCGATTGCTGCAGGAGATGTCCTTGGCGAGGCAATATTGTATCGGGAGGGCGTCGAGGTGATGCGCTCGGAATTGGTGGCACAGGAAGCGGCCCCGCGCTTTACTTGGTGGGATGCCTATCAGGAAGGGGCAAGACACTGGAATATAGCGTAAAAAATCATATTTATCATTGTAATATGCGTGACATAGTATCGTTTTTACGGTGCTCTGTCACGTTTTTTTATTGACCTGATGCTACAAAATGTGGTATAATATTTCTATGATACACACAAGAGATACATTGTTTGTCAATGAAAAAGGACATCTTGCAATCGGCGGTGCCGACTGTGTGGATTTAGCCGAGCAATTCGGTACGCCGCTCTATGTCTTCGATGAGCGCTATATCCGACGCATGATGCGGATTTATCAGGATACCATCAATGCGGAGTATGACGGACACGGACTCGTACTCTATGCCTCCAAGGCATTTTCCTGCGAAGCGATCTACGCCATCGCGCGCCAGGAAGGGATCGGCGTCGATGTTGTATCGGGCGGTGAACTCTATACGGCAAAGAAGGCGGGATTTCCCGCTGAGAAAATCACGATGCACGGCAATAACAAGCTCCCGCATGAGATCAGCGAGGCGCTTTCATGTGGTGTCGGCATGATCGTCGTCGATGCGCATTCGGAAGCCGATCTCATCGAGGCTGAGGCGAAAAAGCGCGGGATAATACAGGATGTGATGATTCGCATCAATCCGGGCGTCGAAGCGCATACGCACGCCTATGTACAGACGGCGACGCCTGATTCCAAATTCGGGTTCTCGGTCGCAAACGGTGCCGCAGAGGAGATGACCGGTTATGTCCTCTCAAAGCCGCATCTTCGGCTCAGAGGATACCATTGTCATATCGGATCGCAGATCTTTGAAAAGCAATCCTTTGTGCTTGCCGTGCAGAAAAATCTCGCGTTTATGGCCGAGATGAAGGCAAAGCTCGGGTTTGAAGCCGATTCGCTCAATATGGGCGGAGGTTTCGGGATCTGGTATGCCGAAGGCGACGCCATGATTGACGTCGAGGGATATGCAGACTATCTCAAAGCACTGCTGTCCACCATCAAAGAAGGCTGTAAGACGCTCGGGTTGCGTCTCCCGTTTGTCTATCTGGAGCCGGGGCGTTCGATTGTCGGGGAAGCGGGCATTACGCTCTATACCGTCGGTGCAATCAAGGAAATCCCGGGTATCCGCAAATACGTCGCCATCGACGGCGGGATGTTTGACAATCCGCGCTACGCGCTCTATCAGAGCAAATACACGGCAGTATTGGCCAATCGTGCGGCAGAGGAGCCGACGGAACTGGTAAGCATTGCAGGAAAGTGCTGTGAAAGCGGCGACCTGATCGGAACGGATTTTAACTTGCCTGCCGCCGGAACGGGGGACATTCTTGCCGTTCTTTCGACGGGCGCGTATAATTACTCCATGGCTTCCAATTATAATCGGAACTTTATTCCGCCTGCGGTTCTCGTCAAGGACGGGAAGGCCGACTATATCGTCCGTCCGCAGTCCTATGAAGATCTCGTCCGCAATGACGTGATTCCCGATCGACTCAAATAATAGAAGCCAAACCCTTGCTATTTGGCGGGAAATTCGATATAATAGGGGCATTATGGCGGAATACATCATCTATTTGTTCGCAAGCTTATGCGCTGTCACGATCGTGCTCACGCTGCACGAGTTTGCGCACGCCTTTGTCGCCTACAAATGCGGCGATCCGACGCCCAAATGGAGCGGGCGTCTCTCGCTCAATCCGCTTCGGCACTTTGATATCATCGGCCTTGTGAGCTTTACGCTTGTCGGATTCGGCTGGGCGAAGCCGGTTGCGATCAATCCGGAGAATTTCCGCAAATACCGCCTCGGGCTCGGCCTGACGGCATGCGCGGGAGTCGCAATCAATTATCTGACTGCCTTGTTGTTCTATCCGCTCTACCTGGCCGTTACGTTCTATATGCCGTCCGTTCCCTTTCTGACGTCATTTATCGGAACCTTTCTCTGGCTGATCTTTGCGTACAGCCTCAATTTCTTTGTGTTCAATCTTCTGCCGCTCTTCCCTCTGGACGGATTTCGCATCCTGGATGCCGTAAACCGCAGGCGGGGCAGGGTTTTCCGCTTTTTGCGCAACAACGGACAGTTTATTTTGTATGCGCTCATTCTGGAAAGTTTTATCTGTCGGCTTCTGGTGCAAGTCGGGATCGCGCAGATGGGATGGTTTGATATTCTCGGCTGGTTCATGCAATTCGCGACGCAAATCCTTGGCTGGCCGATCAAGGCGCTCTGGGGGCTGATTCCATGGTAGATTCGGAAAAAATACAATCCATTCGCGACAAGTTTGAGTCGGCTGTCGACTATACGACGGTCCTGAGCAATTTTGAAGGGCCGCTCGATCTGTTGCTGTATCTCATCAACCGCGAGGAAATTGCGATTCAGGACATCTTTGTCTCGCAGGTCACGGAACAATTTCTCGAATACATGCAGGGGCTTTCCGCACTTGATGTCGACAAAGTGAGCGAATACCTCAATATTGCGGCGACGATCATCAAGATCAAAGCGCAATCGCTTGTTCCCAATCTGACAGAGGACCCCGAGCTCGACGCGGAGATCGAGGAGGACAAGGCGCAGCTTATTCGCGCGCTGGAAGAGTACAACCTCATCAAAGAGGAGACAAAGAAGTTAAAAGAGCTGGAGACGCTCGGCGTTTACTTCAAGGATCCGGATAAAAACGTCGGAGAAGTGCGCACCGTATTCACGCTTGACAATCTGAACATGGACGAGCTGATCCGAGTCTTTTCACAGCTTCTTCTCAAGCGGGAAGAGTCGATGAAAGAGGCGGAGATCCGCGAGATTCCGCGGGATTCGTTCACGGTCGAACAGAAGATACAGTTTGTGCTTGAAAGCCTGGAAAGCCTCAAAGAAGTCCGATTTGAAGATCTGTTTACACGGGACTTCACGAAATCGGAGATCGTTACGACCTTTCAGGCAATCCTGGAACTTCTGAAATATCAGTTCCTGCGCGTAAAGCAGGACGGAATGTTCGGGGAAATCACCATATCGCTCAATCCCGATCGGGACGAGGAGGCAGAACTTGGAACAATTGACGAATACGATTGAGGCAATTCTGTTTGCCTCCGGGAAGGGCGTTCCCATCGCGGATATTGCCGAAAAGCTCGAGGTCACGGAGGGCGCCGTTAAAAAGTCGCTCAAAGAGCTTCGGGAGCGCTACGGGGAGGACGGCGGGATCGTCCTTCTCGAATTCAATCAGAAGGCACAGCTCGGCTCCAATCCGAAATACAAGGAAGGGGTTGCGGCGGTTCTCAATCCGATCCGCGAAAAAGAACTCACGCGGACCATCCTTGAGACGGTTGCGATCATCGCATACAAGCAGCCGATCACGCGAACGGAGATCGAACTCCTGCGCGGAGTCAACAGCGACTATGCCGTAAATGCGCTTCTGGAGCTCAAGCTCATCTACCCGTGCGGCAGAAAAGATGCCGTCGGGCATCCCATTCTGTTTGCCACGACGGATGAATTTCTCAAACGGTTCAAACTGAACTCGCTTGCCGATCTCCCCGATTATGACACGCTGATGGCGGCAATCACGCGGACAGAAGAGGAGCACGACACCTATCTGTATGCCCGCGACGAATTAAAAGAAGAGACGGCAGCAGCCGAGCAGAAGCCGTCCAAAGATGCAGCTGCGCTCGATCGGGAAGCGGGGAAGACGGAAGAAGCCGCGCCGCCTTCGGAAGAGGGAGATGACTATGAAATCCCTGACTTTTTGAAGGGATTGGACGACGCAGACATCGTGAAGATCGATTAAACTTCATAATTTTTTCAAATTCGCCCATATTACGGTTATGGGCGAATTTTTTGTGTATTCGTTCTTTTTCGGAACGTTGCTGTTCCTGTTTCCCATCTTTGTGGATGCGGACTTATACCTCGACGCCTACGAAAACCGCGGATGGTTTTCCATATCGCTCTATCATCGTTTGCGTCTGTTCGGGGGGTATGCGGAAGTGCGCGGCGAAGGCTTTGTATTCCACCTCTCGAAAAAAAAGGCCGTCATCCTTCCGTATGGAGAAATGTCGAACGCGAAAAAGAAATTTGAAGTCACCAAGGGGTTTCAACCCGTACGGTTTCATCAGCTTCTCGAGATCGGAGGGGCAAGGGATGCTCGTTCGGTCGTCTTTGCGGCATTGTTTTCTGCCGTAAGCGGTGCGGCGTATTCCGTCTTGCACGAAAAGTACGAGGCTTTGTCCTTTCGGAATACGGCGATTTTACATCAAGGCGCCTGTCTGAAGGGAAGCATCCGTATTTCTGCCGCCATGAACATCCTTGTTCTCGGAATGGCACTGACAAAGAAAATAATGGAGGATTTTTTGAAATGGATGAAAAAAAGAAAATCGACAGCTTCCTGGAAAAAACTGCAGAAAAGCTTACGGGCATCGTCGATGTAAACACGGTCATCGGCAAGCCTGTACAGACGGCAAGCGGCGCGCAGGTAATCCCGTTTACCAAAGTTACGATGGGGTATCTGTCGGGCGGAGGCGAATATGGCGAAGTCAAAAAAATCGATGAAGACGAATGCCTGCCTTTCGCAGGCGGTGCGGGTACGATCGTCAATGTAAAGCCCGCCGGATTTCTCATCGACGACGGTCATGAATGCCGCGTTGTGCGCGTCACCGACGATGCGCTTGACACGCTGATCGAGAAGGCGGGCGAATGGCTGGGAAAGATCGTGAACAAGGGAGAAAATGCGTAGACTCTTTTTGCCTGCAATCCTGTTTGTCCTTCTGATTGCTGTTTGCATCCGTACGTCTGCGCCGTCAAAATCCGCTTTTGCCTTTCAGACGGGGCAGGCGGAATGCGTCGTGGATGCAAGTTCACTCCGTATTCTGCATGAAAAAAATGCGGAGATACCTCTTCCTAATGCAAGTACGACAAAGATTCTCACCGCGATCATCATTCTTGAGGACTGCGACCTCGATGAACGCATTTGCATTCCGAATGAGGCCGCCGGAACGGAGGGCTCGAGCATCTACCTGCACGCGGGGGACATCTATACGGTGGAAGAACTTCTGTACGGACTCATGCTCCGCTCGGGAAACGACGCCGCCGTGACGCTTGCGTTGCATCACAGCGGCTCGATCGACACGTTTGCCTGTAAAATGAATGAAAAAGCCGCCATGCTCGGGGCAACGGGGAGTCACTTTGTCAATCCGCACGGTCTTCCCGACAAGAGGCACCGCACGACGGCACGGGATCTTGCGCTCATTGCGACCTATGCCATGCAGAACGAGACCTTCCGCACGATCGTATCGACAAAATACTACCCACCGCGTCACTGGTATAACAAGAACAAGATGCTCGCTTCCTATGAGGGCGCAAACGGGATCAAGACGGGCTTTACGACCGATGCGGGGCGCTGTCTCGTCACGGGTGCCGAACGCGAGGGGATGCAGCTCGTCTGTGTCGTGCTCAACTGTCCGCAGATGTACGAGCGAACCGCAGAGTTATTGGATCAGAGTTTCGCAGAGTACTCCGTTGCGCGGCTCACGGATTTTGTTCTCATCCCGCAGGGGGTGGGAGCGCGCACCGCATTCGAGTTCCCGCTTCGGAAGGAGGAAATGGCGCTCGTCCGAACCGAACTTTCGATTGCCGAACCGCTTCCCAAAAAGAAAGGCGCGATTGCAGGATATATAAAAATTTTTCTCGCAAATGACTTGATTTTTTCACAGAATTTGTATATCATGGAAGAACAATAGAGATTGGGACGGAACTCATGCGAATCAACAAATTTTTGGCAGAACAAGGCGTTGCATCCCGTCGCGGAAGCGATGAAATTATCGCGTCCGGACGCGTGACGATCAACGGAAAGACGGCAAAAGCGGGGGACGATGTCACAGACGATGATGTCGTCATGCTCGACGGGAAAATCCTTTCCCACAAAGTGAAATTTGAATACTATCTGCTCAACAAACCCAAGGGATATCTTTGCACCGTGTCGGACGATAAAGGCCGAAAAACCGTCATGGATCTGCTTCCCGACGGCGCGGGAAGGGTCTTCCCGGTCGGTCGTCTGGATTACGACACCGAAGGAATGCTTCTGCTCACCAACGACGGCGATCTTGCCTACCGTCTGACGGCCCCGCAGAGCGAAATTTCCAAGACGTATCTCGTTCGGGTGGACGGCAGTATCACCGATGTGCAGTTGAATCGCCTTCGCGCGGGCATTGAAATCGCTCCGGGCGTCATGAGCAAAAAATGCAAAGTTACGGTGACGGAGACCAATAAGAAATATACCAAGCTGCGCGTCGTTCTGACTGAGGGGAAAAACCGCGAGATAAGAAAGATGTTCGATGCGATCGGAAAGCCTGTTGCATTTCTCAAACGCCAGAAAATCGGAGAACTGACGCTCTCCGGCCTTGATCGCGGCGCCGTTCGCCGCCTGACGCAGGAAGAGGTCTTTTATCTGAAAAATCTGTGATTCCTGAATCAGGCAATTCCTGCAATCAACGAAGAATGGCTGTGCAAGATCATGGTGAAAACGTAAATTGTCTTGTACGAAAGCCGCCGATTTTTTGGCGGCTTTTTTCTTCGTTTTTCCGACGTCACCGCCATTTTTTATGAAGCAGGCGATGCCTGCCGAACACAAATTCCGAAGGTGACGTGTTCCCAAGACGGGAGCCCAAGTGATATGTTCCCAAAACAGAGCAACAATCCGAGAGCTTTGTTCGGTATCATCTGATTTTCCTACAATGTAAAAAAGAAAACCCTGCGCGGGGCAGGGTTTTCAGCAGCTCATATGTAAAATACGAAAAAATCAAGATATGAAAAATCAGCGGAAGGAGCGCAAAAGGCCGATGACCTTTCCGAGGATTGTGACGTTGTCAAGGACATAGTCGGTGAGGGCGCTGTTTTCCGGATGGAGGATGAATTTTCCGTCACGACGAAAGAAGCGCTTGACGGTTGCGCCTTCCTCGATCCCGTCGTCAAACATTGCGACGACGATATCGCCGTTTTCGGCGGAGGACTGTTTGCGCACGACAATCTTATCCCCGTTAAAGATCCCTGCTTCGATCATACTGTCTCCCTTGACCGTCAGCAAGAAGAGATCTTCGCCAGAAAATTCGGCCGTAGGAAGGGTATAATAGCCCTCATAGTTCTCGGCGGCAAGAATGGGCGCACCAGCCGTGACAGTACCGATCAAGGGGACGCGCACCGTATTGGAGCTTGCCAAAGAGACGGCTCTTTTTTTGCCTGCTGTCTTTTGGAGATAGCCCATTTCCTTCAGGCGGTTGACGTAGTCATACGCCGTTGCGGTTGACTTGATCTGTAATTCCGCACAAATATCGCGGACAGTAGGGGGAAACCCGTTTTCGTCCGTGTATCGGTTGATGAATTGCAGTACAGCATCCAATTTACGTTTGTCCAGCATGGCAGTTCTCCTTTATCCCATTATAGCATATCGGGAGAGAAATTGCAAACATTTGTTCTAAATTTTTCCGAATATTTTTTCGGAAATCCTTGCTTTTTGAGCAAAAAAGGACTATACTTTACGGTATGGAACGAAAAATGTGTGTTTTGGATGAAACCAAAGAATGCGACGGTTGCCTAGAATGCGAAGTCTGCGATCTTGACCCGAACAAAATCTGCGATAACTGCGGAAAATGTCTTGACATTAAGGAATTTGCGACCATCCGGATTGACAAAGTCTATACCGATCCCGCACAATATGAACGCGATCAAAAGAAAAAGGGGACGCGTTGAGCGTCCCGTCCTGCAATTTTTTTCGACTCATCGAACAAGAAATTGTTCAAATTTTGCGGCGTGTTCTATGGGAATGACGGCACGGATATGTGTTCCGTCTTCTTCATATTGCACGTCGTTTTCCGTGACAAATGCGCGTAGAGCTGCATAGACGGCGGCTTGCGCATAGGGAACGAACAAATCGGCACGCACAAAGCGTCCTTGAAGGGCTTCAAAGATTTTTTCCTTCAGAAAGTCTAACCCGCGGCCATATTTGGCAGAAATGCAGATCGCATCTTTTGGGAAATGGCGGGGATCCGAAACCGCGTCGCATTTGTTCATGACAACGAGATAGGGCGATGAGAACTTCATTCCGTTCAAGGTAGAGAGGGTGGTCTCGAGCTGCATTTCAAAATCGCCGCCCGCGTCGCACACTATGAGGGCAAGATCGCAATGCAGGGCGCTTTCCAGCGTCGACTTAAAAGCCTCGATGAGGTGATGCGGTAAATCGCGCAGAAAGCCGACCGTATCCGTTATGAGAAAGTCCATTCCCTCGATCTCGACCTTGCGCGAGGTCGGATCCAGTGTGGCGAAAAGGGCATCTTTCACAAAGACATCGGAACCCGTGAGCGCATTGAGCAGCGTTGATTTTCCCGTATTCGTATAGCCGACGAGCGCAATCGTGCGTGCGCCGTCTTTTTTTCTGCGTTCTACCTGAAGGCCGCGCCGTTGTTCCGTCTTGGACAGCTTGTCCTCCAGCGAGCGAATCCGCATGCGAATATGGCGGCGATCGGTCTCCAACTGGGTTTCACCAGGGCCGCGCGTTCCGATTCCGCCCCCGAGGCGCGAAAGCGCTTCGCCTTTACCTTTGAGCCGCGGATAGAGATAGCGAAGCTGTGCGAGTTCGACCTGCAGTTTTCCTTCGCTTGACTCGGCGCGCAGGGCAAATATATCGAGGATGAGCGTTGTGCGGTCAATGACCTTTTTCCCGTCGAGCGCTTCGGAGAGATTGACCGTCTGAGAAGGGGAGAGATCGCCGTTAAAGAGAACGGTTACATCGAGCCCGTCCAGCCGATCGCGCAGCTCAGCCACCTTTCCTTCGCCGAGAAAGGTTGCAGGATTGATTTCGCGGATTTTGGCATACAGCGTTCCGGCATAGGCGGCGCCGGCGCTTTCGATGAGAGCAATCGCCTCCTGCCGGAGTGCCTCGGCCGTATTCTCCTGAAATACGGGCTGTACGATATAGACATTTTCCGAAGTCATGCGTCGTCCTCCGAATGATGCAACTTGACGGCATCGGCGACCGAACGGCGATGGTCTTCCGTAATGGCCGCATAGTGTTTTCGCGTCGTATTGACGTCACGGTGACCTAAAACGTCCGCCACGACATAGATATCGCCCGTCTCACGATAGAGCGCCGTACCATAGGTAGAACGAAGCTTGTGCGGCGTGATCTTCTTGAGAGGGGTTACGATTTTCGCATATTTTTTGACAAGATTTTCTACGGCACGCACAGAAATTCGTCTGTATTGCAGGGAAAGAAAGAGGGCATGTTCTTCCGGCGGTACCTTTGTATCGTTCTCCTTTTGCGCAAGGTAAGCGCCGAGAGCGTCTCCGACTTCCTCCGAAAAATAGAGAATCGCCTGGTTTCCGCCTTTGCGCGTCACGACAAAGGAATTGTTGGAAAAATCAATGCTCTCATTGTTTAATCCGACCAATTCGGAAATACGGATTCCCGTCCCCAAAAAGAGCGTGAGAATGGCACAATCGCGGACTTTGGTCTTTTCATGATAGCCTGCCGCGTGCGAAGAAAGTCCGTCTCCGTACTCTGCGGTATCCAGCAGGGTAGAGACCTCATCTCCTTCCAGCCGAATGATTTCTTTTTCGTGAAGTTTCGGCGTAGCGACTTTCGTCGACTGATTGACTTCGATCAAGCCCTTGTTGAAGAAATATTTGAACATGGAGCGCACCGAAGAGAGCTTGCGAGCCTTGGCGCGTTCGTCGCAGGAGAGGTGCTTGTCCCCAAACCGATAGTTGGAGAGATAGCTAAGATAAATTTCAAGATCGGTATCGGTTACAGACTCCAGATCCTCCAAAGAAAGCATGCCGACTTCCTTCTTTCCGCGGAATTTTTTCCGCACTAAAAAGTCAAAGAAAATCCGCAGATCATAGCAATAATTGAGCCTTGTTAAAACGCTCGTACGCGACTCGATCCCACGCAGAAAATCCTCGCAGAACGGGGGGAGCTCATCAAGCAGGCGGTCGATCCGATCCATATTCTTAAGATTGCGCTCGCGGTAATAATCTGTACCGTTTTTCGGAACTTTACCCATGCTCTCATTATAACATATCAGGGCAATCCATGTCAATTTTACGAATAGTTATAGGGGAGAAAAATTGAAACAAGAGCAGTCCATCAAAGGCGTGTTTTAAGCCGTGGGCATTTATCGTTGGCATATTTATATGGCGGCAGTTCAGCAAGGCGGAGGGACTGTGTTGCTGGGAGACACTGCGAAAGATAGAAAAACCCGCATTGCAGAGCATTTGAGAAAGTTTGCGGAAGAAGAGGATTGCACAACAGAACAAAGCGGAACTGTCTCAAAGAGAAATTAGAACTTGGGGGGGGGTGAAGCTTGGGAAGAACGTTTGGCAGATCTTAAAGGACGTTCTTTGCGGCTCTGAGATCGTCTCGGGAGAGAAAAATCGTCACAGGGGAACATAGATAACTATTCGCAAAATGCAGCTTTTACGAATAGTTAAGGCAAATTTTACGAATAGTTAAGGCAAAAATAAGAAAAAAATATTTGCTGAGTTTCGGATATTTTACAAGCTATTTCAGATTGGATTTTCTTCAGGTAAATTCCCGCAATACATCTCTCGCTTTTTTTCGGAAACTTTTTTCGCGAAATGATTTTTGAAAACGTTTCTTTATAAGACACACATTGCTTAAGAAATGCTTTCAAAACGTTTCTGTCCATTTTTTAAATCCATATAATAAAAAACAGAAAAACGGGATATAGCTCCCGTTTTTCGTTATGGAAAGATTTCCAATAGTATGTCACGCATATTACTTTGTTTTTGTGAATATTCCATAGGAATGCGAGGGACATTCCAGCCGATCGGAAAAGATTTTCCCGCTCAAATGCTCATAGAACGTTCCTCTGACGTAGATGGAATACTCATTGCTGGAATTATTGACCCAGATATAGACGGTCTGATCTGCGCTCCCGCGCTTATAGACAAAGCATCCGCTGTCTGCAAAAACTTCGTCATATTCGCCATCTCGGAAGGCCGCATGAAAGTTTTGACGTAATGCGCCGAGTTGACGGTAAAATCCGAGCAGATCTTCATCGGTGTGCAGCCAATCAAAACAGCGGCGGCAGAACGGATCGAGGTATCCTTCCATGGCGTTTTCGTCGCCGTAGTAGATACAGGGAATGCCCGGAAGCGTAAATTGCAGGACGGCGGCCATTTTGACTTTTTGTTTTGCTGCCTCGCGCTCCGATTGCGTCATCGAGGTAATTGCCATCTCATCCTTACTGGAGCAATTCTTTCCGCCGAAAACCGTTAAAATTCGCGGCGTATCATGCGTCCCGAGGATATTCATGAGACAGTCCAGCGTGTCTTTCGGGTAGTTGTCTATGAGCATATAGAGCGTTTCCCGAAGCTGGGCGGTTTTTCCGGACTGAACAAATCCGATGATCGCATCCTTCAACGGATAGTTCATGACGCTGTCCAGTTCTTTTCCCTGAAGATATTTCCGACGCTGGCTGTAAGCGATCTTATTGGATGCGTCTTCCCAGACCTCGCCGATGATGACGGCCTCCGAATCGCCGTTCTTGACCGTAGCACGCAATTTCTCCAAAAAGAAATCGGGAAGCTCGTCGGCAACGTCAAGACGATAGCCGCCGATTCCATGTGCAAGCCAGTGACGAAGAACGCCGTTTTCTCCGAACACAAATTCCTGATAGGACGGCGACTGCTCGTTGACCGCAGGCAGGGTGTCGATCCCCCACCAGCTGTCATACGAATCGGGGAAGGTACGGAAGTGGTACCAGTCGGAGTACGGAGAATCCTGGGACTGATAGGCGCCGAGGCTGTCATAGTGTCCGTACTTGTTGAAGTAACGGCTGTCAGAACCGGTATGATTGAGCACGGCATCCAAGACAATCCGAATGCCGCGTTTCTTGGCTTCGCTGACCAGACGATCGAGATCCTGCTCTGTCCCGAGCAAGGGATCGATCTTCATATAATCGCCGGTATCATAGCGGTGGTTGGAGTATGCTTCAAAAATCGGATTGCAGTAAAGAACGGTTACACCGAGCGAAGCAAGGTAGTCCAATTTCTCGGTTATCCCATTGAGATTGCCGCCGAAAAAGTCATTGTTCAGGACTTTTCCGTATTCGTTCGGACGAAAAGACGGCAGTCCGCCCCAATCGCTGCGCAAAATTTTTCCTTTTCCGATCGGAAGATCGCCTGATTTACAGAAGCGGTCAGGAAAAATCTGATACATGACCCCACCCTTCATCCAATCCGGGGTATGATATTGTTCGTCGTAGACGGTAATCTGCCAGCTTGTGAGGTTTGCCTGCGGCATAAACGTCCCGTCCCGCAGACTTCCGCAGCCGAAATATTCATCTCCGATACGGAAATAGTAGAAATACAGCCCTGTCTGATGAAAGCGGAGCGTGACGGCAAACCCGTTTTCCGTCCTGTGCATCGAGAGCGGAATCCGCTCTTTTCCGTCCTGCCAGTAGACGAATCTTGCGTCAAGCTGGCGCGGCATTGCATTTTTCTCATCCCAGTACAGCCGAAATGTCACCAAACTGCCGCGCGGGAAAGCCCCTGTGCGGCTTTTGCAGGCTTTGTCCAGTGGGTTAAAATAGAAACGCATAAGGTGTTCTCGGCAAATGTTTGATTACTTATTCAACGGTTTCAGATTCCAGATATTGTTCGCATAGTCGCGGATGCTTCTGTCCGCAGAGAAATATCCCGCAGCGGCAATATTCATGAGCGATTTGCGGTTCCAGGCCATCTTATCGTTGCGATAGAGATCGTTGACCTTGGCCTGTGTCTTGCGATACGACTCATAATCCGCGAGACACATATACGGGTCGGCAACCGGAGCATTGCGCAACAGGTAATTTGCGATTTCCGCAAACGAGGTGCCGTTAAATCCGATGATCAGAGACTCTACGATTCTGCGCAGTTCCGGATCCTGGTTGTAGTAGGCGCTCGAATTGTACCCGCGGGACCAAATTTCGTCCACTTCGTCCGCTTTGAGTCCAAAGATGAAGATGTTGTCCTCACCGACGCGCTGCGCCATTTCTACGTTTGCCCCGTCCAGCGTTCCGACGGTGAGCGCACCGTTGATCATGAACTTCATGTTGCCCGTACCGGATGCCTCTTTTCCCGCCAGAGAGATCTGTTCGGAGATCTCGCTTGCCGGCATCAGTGCTTCCGACATCGTGACGTTGTAGTTCTCCATGTAGACGACATTGAGTTTTTCCCGAATGCGCGGATCGCTCTTTTTGATGTCCTCGGAGATGAAGCAGATGAGCTTAATGATCATCTTTGCCATCTCATAGCCTGCAGCGGCCTTTGCACCGAAAATATACGTCTTCGGCTGGACGTCCAGATCCGGATTTTCGCGCAGAGCATTGTACTCGGCAATGATGTGCAGTGCATTCAGAAGCTGGCGCTTGTACTCATGCATACGCTTGACCTGGACGTCAAAGAGCGTATCGGGGTCGAGAATCACGCCCTGATGCTTTTTGGCAAGTGCGGCAAACTGGCGCTTTTTGATGGCCTTGATCTCGCCGAGACGGGCCAGAACGCTCGAATCATCCGCGAACTTGCGCAGGCCTTCCAGTTTTTCGGCATCCTTGTCGTATCCGTCGCCGATGCAATCCGTAATGAGCTCGCACAGCTCGGGGTTCGACTGATTGAGCCAGCGGCGATGCGCAATGCCGTTCGTGACATTGCAGAATTTATTCGGCGTGTACTCGTAGAAGTCACGGAAAATGCTGTTTTTGATTATGTTGCTGTGCAGTTCGGAAACGCCGTTGACGTTATGCGAACCCATGACGCAGAGATTTGCCATGCGCACGGTGTTGTTTGCGAGAATCGCCATACGGGAAATGCGGTTCCAATCTCCGGGGAAATGCGTCCAGAGATCTTCGCAGAAACGACGGTTGATCTCTTTGAGGATGTTGTAGATACGCGGGACTTTGCGCGAAACAAGATCTTCCGGCCATGTTTCGAGCGCCTCTGCCATCACGGTGTGGTTGGTGTACGCACACGTTGCCGTCGTGATATTCCATGCGACTTCCCAACTGAAGTAGTTTTCATCGACAAGGATACGCATGAGTTCGGGAATGGCAAGCGCCGGGTGTGTATCGTTGATATGAATCGCCGCCATCTGCGGAAGCAGAGAAAGCGAGCCGTAGCGACGTTTATGGTCAGAGATAATACATTGCAAAGACGCCGAAACCAAGAAATATTGCTGTTCCAGACGCAGGGATTTGCCTTCGTAATGGTTATCGGAGGGATACAGGACTTTGGAAATGAGCTGAGCTTCCGCCTCTTCCCGCATGACTTCCGCGTAATTGCCCTGAGAGAAGAGTTGCATATCGAACTTCTGAACCGAACGGGCGCGCCACAGACGGAGCGTGCTGACGGAATCGGAATCCTTTCCCGATACCATCATATCATATGCAACGGCCTCCACTTCGCGCGCATTGCGATAGATGGTCTCCATGCCGTGATCCGTCCACTTTTCCTCGAGCGTCCCGTCAAAGCGCACGATGAAATGCTTGTCGGCGCGTTGAATGAGCCAGGATTCCCCTCCCGGCAGCCACACATCGGGAAGTTCGATCTGCCAGCCGTCGACAATCTTCTGCTTGAAGAGACCGTACTGATAGCAGATGGAAAAGCCCATGGCGGGATAATTCTGCGTTGCAAGCCCGTCAAGGAAGCAGGCGGCAAGCCGTCCGAGTCCCCCGTTTCCGAGCCCTGCGTCCGGCTCTTCCTCGTAGAGCTCTTCCAAAGAGACGTGAAACCCTTTGAGGGCTCCGGAGAGCGCATCGTAGATCCCGAGGTTATAGACGCTGTTCTTGAGCGAACGCCCCATCAGAAATTCCATGCAGAGATAGTAGACGCGCTTTGCCTTCGCCTTCTTGGTACGCAGATGGAATTTCTGGTGCTTTTCCGCCATAATGTCGCGTACGCTCATGACAACGGCACGATAGATCTGGTCGCGCGTAGCTTCCTGGGGAATGACACCGAAATACCGCGACAATTTCCCCGTAATGAGGCGCTGTGCCTCCTGTTCGGTCAACTTGTTCATTGGATGTATACTCCCGTAAAAAAGATTACAACAGAAAAGCTCCCCTCCCGCTTTCGGGTCGAGAGCACAAAAAGAAGAGGCAAGATAGCTGTAGGGAAAGCGTCTTGCCCTTCTTCCTGTTTTTGTCAGCCGTATGAGATCGTCGGTTTGCTTATTTCAGCATTCCGAGATACAAACCAACATAGTACTTTGCAGAAGTAGCCCAGGAGAAATCCGTGAGCATGGCCTTCTTCTGCAATGCCTTCCACGCTTCCTTGTCCCGATAGACGCCGATGGCCTCATTGATGACATAGAGCATATCATATGCATTGTAGTCGTGGAAAGTAAATCCGTTCCCGCCCGCACCGTACGGCTGAATGCTGTCCCGCAAACCGCCCGTCTCGCGGACGATGGCGACTGTGCCGTAACGGGAAGCGATCATCTGCGAAAGGCCGCAAGGTTCGCTCTTGGAAGGCATCAGGAACAGATCGGCTCCCGAATAGATCTTGCGGGAAAGATCGGAGTTAAAGGAAATAATGGACACGACCTTTCCGGGATATCTGCGCGCAAGATCGCTGAAATAGTTTTCATACGTCGAATCGCCCGTCCCGAGAAGGACAAACTGAACGTCCTGACGCAATACCTGCTCGATGACCTCGCGCACGAGATCAAGTCCCTTATGGGCAACGAGGCGGGTGATCATGGCAATGATGGGCGTATCGGGCTTCACGGGCAGATTGAGCATCCGCTGCAGCTCCTCTTTGCAGATCGCCTTATTGGAGACATCCTCGGCGTCATAGTTGGCAAAGAGCGACTTATCCGTCTTGGGATTGTAGTAGTCGACGTCAATGCCATTCAGGATCCCGCAGAGTTTGAATTCGTTTCTGCGGATAATGGCGTCGAGGCCGTGTGCATAATAGGGATCTTTGATCTCTCCTGCGTACGTCGGGCTGACCGTCGAGAAGCGTTCGCTGCACTCGATCGCCCCTTTCATGAGGTTGATGCAGCGGTCGTACTCGACGAGATAGCGGTAGCGATTGGAAATGCCGAACAGATCTTCGAGAATGTCGAGCGAATATTTTCCCTGGTACTCGATATTGTGAATGGTGAATACCGAGCGGATGAACTGATATTCGGGACGGAAGCAATAGATCGTCTTGAGATACAGCGCAGCCAAAGCGGCCTGCCAGTCATGGCAGTGCAGGATGTCGGGATAGAAGTTGAGGAAGGAGAGAATCTCCATGACACTGCGGCAGAAGAAGGCAAACCGTTCGCCGTCGTCATAGTATCCGTAGCAGCCGGGGCGCTTGAAATAGTATTCGTTGTCCACGAAGTAGAATTTGACGTTGTCCTTCTCGTATTCAAAGATGCCGCAATACTGATTGCGCCAGGAGAGCGGAACAAAGATGTTTCCGATGAAGCGGAAATCTTTGCGGTACTCCTTTTTGATGTCCTGATAGAGCGGGACGATGACGCGGACGTCAAAGTTTTCATCCTTTGCAATCGCCTTGGAGAGCGAGCCGATGACCTCGGCAAGACCGCCCGTCGCGATGAACGGAGCGGCCTCCGATGCGACGAACATGATCTTCTTTTTGGGTGCGACCCGGACTTCGGGTTCTGCGACGGGCGCCTCTTTGCATGCGGGAGCGGGCGTATCCACGACTTCCACATCGGGGACATTGGCGACCGCAGCGGATGCGACGCTCTCTTTCTCGACGGGTTCGGCCGCGGGCGCAGTCTGCGCCTTGGGTTTCTTTGCCGTGCTCTTTTTCGTGGTATTCTTGGTAGCTGCCATTGATGACCTCCTTATCATTCCCCTATTTGCAACATTTTACTGCGTTCCGGCGAAATTATTACAACATTCTTCCCTTTGCGATGAAGTAAGGCAATTCCTCACAGCCCGCCAGACGGCGCTTGTCGCTGATCGAAACGTTCTTATCGGTGATGACGCAGTCGAGCTGTGCTCCCGCGCCGATCGTGGTATCCTGCATGATGATGGAATCGCGAACAACGCTTCCCTTTCCGACCTTTACTCCGCGGAAGAGAATGCAGTTTTCCACCGTTCCCTCGATGATGCAGCCGTCGGAGATGAGGGAATTTTTGACTTGCGCGCAGTCCGCATACTTGCTCGGAGCGGAATCGCGCACCTTGGTGTAGATGTCGCGGGCGCCGAACAGCTCATCGCGGACATTTTTATCGAGAAGCTCCATGCTGTGCTGATAGTACTTCTGGAGCGAATCGATCCCTGCATAATACCCTTCGAACTTATAGCCGTAGATCTTGAGCGTATCGACGTTTTTGCTGATGATGTCCTTGCCGAAGCTGGTCAGACCGCGCGTCACCGCATCCTGAATGATGTTGATGAGGAACTCGCGGTTAATGATCATCATGTTCATGTAGACGTCGTTTTTGGACTTCGCCTTGAGCTTCGGGTTGATCTTGATGCCCGTGACCCGTCCGTCCTCGGCCGCCGAGAGCGTGATATAATAGCCGGAGTCGACAGGCCCCTCTTCCTCATGATAGATCATCGTGATGTCGGCATTTTTCTCCTCGTGATAGGCAAGGATCGCCGCATAGTCGATGTGCGCGATTCCGTCGCAATCGGAGATGACGACATAGTCCTCATTGCGGTGATTGAGGAATCCCGTGATCCCTTTGAGGGCTTCCAGACGGTTGGTATAAGGAGCGTCCGTCTCGTCGGAGTAAGGCGGAAGCAGAATGATGCCGCCGTCCTTGCGTGCGAGATCCCAGTCCTTTCCGCTTCCGAGGTGGTCGATCAGCGACTGATAGTTGTATTTTGTGACGACGCCGACCGTCGTGATCCCCGCATTCACCATGTTGGAGAGCGTGAAATCGATGAGACGATACCGTCCTCCGTAGGGCACGGACGCCATCGTTCTGTGACGGGAGAGCTCCGGAATGTTTTCATCGTGTACGTTGGAAAAAATGACTCCCACTGCGGAATTTGCCATTGTCTTACTCCCCCTTATAGTCCTTGTCCAGAATCTGGCCGCCGGCGACCTTCGCGCCCGCGCCGATCGTGATATTTCTGCCGAGCACGGCGATACCGGCTCCTTTTTCCTTGTCCTCGCCGACGACGGCGCCGCCCTCGATGACGGTGTTCTCGTCCACGATGGAATAGACGACTTTTGCCCCCTTTCTGACAACGCTGCCCGCCATCAGAACGGCGTCAACGACCTCGGCGCCCTCCTCGATGACGACATTGCTCGAAAGGACGGAATTGACGACCGTGCCGCCGATCTCGCACCCGAGCGAAATGAGCGAATTGGAGACAACCGCTCTGTCACCGATATATTCGGGCGGAGCAAGCGGGTTGCGCGAATGGATCTTCCAGTCGGGATCGTTCACGTCGAATGCGGGATTTTCGCCCAAAAGGTCCATATTGGCCTCCCAGAGCGAGGAAATGGTACCGACGTCTTTCCAGTATCCGCTGAAGCGATAGGAATACATCTTTTCGCCCGCATTGAGCATCGCGGGAAGGACGTCTTTCCCGAAGTCCTTGCTGGAATTGGGATTCTCATCGTCCTCCTCGAGGTATTTGAAGAGCTTGCTCGCCGTAAAGATATAGATCCCCATGGACGCAAGATTGCTCTTGGGCTGCTTGGGCTTTTCCTCGAACTGATAGATGGAGCCGTCCGCGTTGGTGTTGAGGATCCCGAAGCGGGAAGCCTCTTTCATGGGGACTTCGATCGCAGCGATCGTGCAGTCCGCGCCCGTCGCCTTATGCGCTTTGAGCATAGCCGCATAATCCATCTTATAGATATGGTCGCCCGAGAGGATGAGGATATAATCGGGATTGTACTTTTTCATGAACGCCATATTCTGATAGATGGCGTTTGCCGTACCCTCGAACCAGGAAGACTTCTTTTTCGCCTGATAGGGCGACAGGATATGTACGCCGCCGAAGGAACGGTCAAGGTCCCAGGGCTGGCCGTTTCCGATGTACTCGTTGAGTTCGAGCGGCTCATACTGCGTGAGCACGCCTACGGTGTCGATTCCTGAGTTGATGCAGTTTGAAAGCGGGAAGTCGATGATACGGTACTTGCCGCCAAACGCGACTGCAGGTTTTGCAATGTTGTTCGTGAGCGCATAGAGACGGCTGCCCTGTCCGCCCGCAAGCAACATTGCGACACATTCTTTCTTTCTTTGCATAAAGAACCCCCTAATCACAGTTTGTTTGTTATAGTGTCTTCGGCGATTTCGCCGCAGTTCCCTTTGATTGCGCCGTCTTCTCGGTTGCCGAGGACGACTTCTTTGCCGTGCTCTTTTTGCCTGCGGAAGCCGATTTCGCAGCCGGATCCTCCGGTTCACGGACGAGATACAGGCAGGACAGCTTGGGCATGTCCACGGGAATGGAATACGGCTTTCCGTGGCTCGGTTTCTTCACGGCGTTCAAAACGCGCTTTGTGAGTTTCCCGTCCCCGCCGTACTTTTTGTCGTCAGTGTTGAAGACAAGTCTGTATTTCCCGCGCTGCGGCACGCCGAGCCGATATCCGGGCATGTCCACGCCGGAGAAGCACGCGATGGCGATCACCTCATTCCCCTTCTTATCCCTGCGGATAAAGGCGACGATATTTTTGTCGGCATCGTCGGGCGCAAGCCATTCAAAGCCGTCCCACGAGTCCTCGACCTCGTAGAACGCAGGCGTTATGCGGTAGAAGTCATTGAGTTCCTTTACCATGACCGAGAGTTTTCCGTGCAGTTCGTAGGTATCGCGAAGGAAGAACTCGAGTCCCTCGTGGTAATCCCATTCCTTGAACTGGCCGAACTCATAGCCCATGAAGTTGAGCTTTTTCCCGGGATGCGCCATCATGTAGCCGAGGAAGGAGCGCACGCCTGCAAATTTCTCCTCATAGGTTCCGGGCATCTTATTGATGAGCGAGCATTTTCCGTGAACGACCTCGTCATGCGAGATGGGCAGGACGTAGTTCTCCGAAAAGGCGTACATCATGGAGAAGGTCAGTTTGCTGTGATTATAGCTGCGGAAGTACGGATTGAGGCAGAGATAGGAGAGCATATCGTTCATCCATCCCATGTTCCACTTGAAGTTGAAGCCGAGTCCGCCGACCGAGCCGGGTTTCGTGACGAGTCCCCATGCGGTGGACTCTTCGGCGATCATCAGCGCGTAAGGGAAGCGCAGGAAAACAGCTTCGTTGAGCTTGCGCAGGAATGCGATCGCTTCCAGGTTTTTATTTTCGCCGTAGATATTCGGCACCCATTCTCCGGGGCGCTTGTCGTAGTCGAGATAGAGCATGGAGGCCACGGCGTCCACGCGCAGGCCGTCCACATGGTATTTGTCGAAGAAGAAGCAGGCATCAGAAATGAGGAAGGAGAGCACTTCGTTCCTGCCGTAGTCAAAGCGGCGCGTCCCCCAGCTCTTGTGTTCCATCCGATCCCACTGACTGCTCTCGTAGAGCGGCTGGCCGTCGAACTCATACAGGCCCTGTGCATCTTTGGGGAAGTGCGCGGGAACCCAGTCGAGGATCACTCCGATCCCCGCCCGGTGAAATTCGTCGACGAGGTGCATGAAGTCCTTCGGCGTCCCCATGCGCGAAGTCACGGCATAGTATCCCGTCACCTGATATCCCCACGACCCTTCAAACGGAAACTCCGTGATGGGCATGAATTCGACGTGGGTATATCCCATCTCCTTGACATAGGGAACAAGCTCGCGCGCAAGATCCAGATAGGAATAGAAATTTCCGTCCGCGTGACGCTTCCACGAGAGAAGATTGACCTCATAGATATTCATGGGCGACGCGAAGATGTTGCGCTTTCCGATCGTATCGAAATAGGCCTTGTCCTGCCAGTCATAGCCCTCGAGCTCATAGAGCTTGGACGCTGTCGCAGGCGGCGTCTCCGTATGAAATCCGATGGGATCTGCCTTGAGAAGCTGCCTGCCGTCGGCGGCGGTGATGCAGTACTTATAGGTGTCGTACTGCTTCAGGCCCGGGATAAAGAGCTCGAAACTCTCCCCGTCCACCATGCGATTCATCACATTCCGCTCGGCTTTCCAGTCGTTGAAATCCCCCACCACGGACACACTGCGCGCGTGCGGAGCCCATACACGAAACATGTACCCTTCCTGTCCGTCCTGGACCTCTTTGTGCGCGCCGAACAGTTCATAGATACGCTCATTCTTTCCGTGATGGAAGAGATAAAGCGGAAAATCCGTCATGTTTCCTGTGACTTCATTTGCCTGGTTTTCCTTCTTCAGCATCTTGACTCCTTCAGAAACGTTTCGTTCCCCCTCTTTTTCGCAAAACGGAAGATATCCGTCATGCACTGTTTCTATTATACTATATTTTGCGCTCGGTTTCAATACCCAATTTGCAATTTTTATTGTATTTTTGAAATTTTTTTTGATAAAAATACAGCAAATCCCCCTCGGAAAAATCCGAGGGGGATTGCATTATTTGGTTTCGCTGTATTTATCTTCCTTATTCCAGGAGTACAGCTCCCGAAGCTCTTCGCCGACCTTCTCCAGCATGTGTGAGGCCTCTTTTTCGCGGCAGGCGTTGAAGTGCGCGCGGCCGCCGCTCTTGTTCTCCGTAATCCACTTGGACGCGAACGTTCCGTCCTGGATTTCGGAGAGGATTTTCTTCATTTCCTTTTTGGTGTCGTCGGTAATAAGCCGTTTTCCCGTCTCATAGTCGCCGAATTCCGCCGTGTCCGAGATGGAATAGCGCATCTTCTTGAATCCGCCCGCATAGATGAGGTCCACGATGAGTTTCATCTCGTGAATGCACTCAAAATAGGCGTTGCGGGGATCGTATCCCGCTTCGACGAGCGTCTCAAAGCCCGCCTTCATGAGCGCCGTCACGCCGCCGCAGAGAACGGCCTGTTCCCCGAAGAGATCGGTCTCCGTCTCACAGCGGAAGGTCGTCTCCAGAACGCCAGCACGCGCGCCGCCGATCCCGAGCGCGTAGGCAAGCGCAACGTCCAGCGTATCGCCCGACGGATCCTGGTGCACCGCGACGAGCGCGGGGACGCCGTGCCCCTCCACATATTCGCTGCGCACCGTATGCCCCGGCCCCTTCGGCGCGATCATAAAGACGTTGACGTCGGCAGGCGGCACGATCTGCTTAAAATGAATGTTGAACCCGTGCGCGAATGCAAGGTATTTCCCCTCGGTCAGAACGGGAGCAACGCTTTCCTTATAGATATCCGCCATTCTCTCATCCGGCGTGAGCATCATGATGACGTCCGCCTGTTCGGCGGCGTCGCGGACGGGCATCACTTCAAATCCCGCCTGTTCGGCAATCGGCCATGTTCTTCCGCCCCGATTGAGGCCGATAATGACGTGAATCCCGCTGTCTTTCAGATTGAGCGCATGGGCATGTCCCTGACTGCCGAATCCGATGACCGCAACCGTCTTATTTTTCAGGCGCTTCAGATCACAGTCCGCCTCATGATAGATGCGCGCCTCCTGCGTCTCGGGATCATAGATCTTGTGTGCCATTTTCAAACCTCCGTATTCCTGAATATATTTTCCCCATTATACAACCGCCTTTGCGGACGCGTCAAGTATTATAAGCAAAATTTTTTATTAAAAGCACACTTTTGTTGCATTTTTTGCATAAATGTGCTATGATGTTCAAAAAAACGGAGCCTGTCTCATGAAAACGCTGCAAACGCTCACCGTACTGGCGGGGATTCTGAACGATCCCCTTATTCAAGCCTATTCGCAGGAGGATGCAATTTCCTTTCTGCGCAAACTCTACGAACGGGGTGCGGAGGAAGGGTTTGCTGCGTATCTTGCAAATGCCGTTCTGACCGATGCGAACGCGTTTTCGCGCGCCTGCGCCGCAGGGAAAAATCCCTCGGAGTTTGTCCGAAGGGCGTATCTTGACGATCTGAAGGCCATTTCCGCGGCGATGGAGGAAGAGCCGCACGGGTTCGCATACGGCGAAACGCCCTCGCTGCTTGCAGGCTGGGACGAAGCGGCGATGCTTCGGCTGAAGTCGTATTATGCCAAAAACGGGTGCGGAATATGGCTTTCGCACACGGCATTTCGTTATAACGGCACTCTTCAGCCCATTCTGACGCCCTCGGAAGTGACGCTTTCCGATCTGAAGGGCTATGAGAGCGAAAAGGCGGAGATCGAGGACAATTTTGACAATTTTGTGCGCGGGCTACCCTATTCGGATATGTTGCTCTACGGCGACCGCGGGACGGGGAAATCCTCTACCGTCCACGCAATGGTCAATCGCTATGCCGCACAAAAGCTGCGCCTTGTAGAGATCGACAAGGAGAACATTCTCTCGCTTCCGCGACTGCGGGCGCTTCTGGCGGCGGAACCGATGAAGTTTGTCATCTTCATCGATGATTTTTCCCTGCGGGAGGAGGACGACCGCGTCTCCACGCTCAAAGCGGCACTGCAGGGAAGCATGGAGAGACATGCAGGGAACGTCATGATCGTTGCGACGAGCAACCGCCGTCATATCGTGGAGGAAAATTTTGGCACGCGCAAGGACAGCGTTCACGCGGGAGACAGCGAAGAGGAACTGCTCTCCCTTTCCGACCGCTTCGGAATCACCGTGCTGTTCGCTTCGACGGGGAAAAAGGAATATCTGTCCATTGTGGAAGCGCTTGCCGCGGATGCCGATCTGCATACGCCCACGGAACAGATCGATCTGCTCGCAGAGCGTTGGGCGCTCTTGCGCGGAGGCCGTTCTCCACGCCGTGCAAGACAGTTCATCGGCTATCTTCTCGCCTGCGAGCGCAAGGGAAAGCCCGTTGAACTCTGACCGCCCGTGCAGACGCTGTAACCCTCTTTCCGTTTGTGGCTGCTATGATTTGTCGAGCAATCCGCGGACGATCTCATCGATATCGCCCGCGCCGAGCACGAGGATGAGATCGTCTTTTTGGGCCGTTTCCAGAAGCCTGCGCCGAAGGTCGTGCGGAGACTGGACATAGACGGCTTCGGGAACGCGGGAGACGAGTGCGGGAGCGCTCCCTTCCCAAAAAAAGGTTTCCCGAGCCGCATAGGTCCGATAGACAACGGGCGATTCCGCTCTTCGGAGGACGGAGACAAAATCCGCCATGAGGTCGCGTGTCCGCGTATAGGTATGCGGCTGAAAGACAACGCGCACCGTTCCGCGGCAGATCCCCTCTGCCGTGGCGATCGCCGCGCGCATCTCTGCAGGATGGTGCGCATAATCGCATATGACCGGGATATGATTGAGCGTTCCCGCGTACTCGAATCGTCTTTTTACGCCGCGGAAATCTTCCAGGCCTTCGGCAATCGTGCGCGCAGGAATCCCTGCAAGGCGCGCCGCCGCATACGCGGCAAGCGCATTCTGCATCTGCACGCGCCCGAGGACGCGAAGGCGGATTCTGGTGACGGGAATGCCTTTTTCCGACACGGTAAAACAATATTGTTCGCCGTTTGCGCAGATGCGCGTTGCGCGGATATCTCCCGTATGTACGCCGAAAGAGAGCGCATGCGGAATGCGGACAGCGTTGGCGTCTTCCGCATTGACGACGACCTGCTGCGCCGCGGCGGCAAAACGGGTGTAGGCGTTCAGGAGGTCTTCGGCGCTTGCGTAACAGTCCGTGTGATCGAGATCGGTATTGAGCACAACGGCGATTTCGCTCTTCAGCGAAAGAAAACTGCGACGGAATTCACACGCCTCCGTCAGAAAGTACTCCTTCCCCGTCGAAAAGTAATTTCCGAACGCGGTATCTTCGCCGCCGATATGACAGGTAAACGGCATCCCGGCCGCGGAAAAGATATGCGCGAGCATTGCCGTTGCAGAGGTTTTTCCGTGACACCCTGCAACGGAAAGGACATGAGGATAGGCTTGGGCAATTTCTCCGAGCAGCATGGCGCGCGTCAGGACTTCTTTCCCCTCTTTTTGCGCCTGCTCTAAAAGCGTCGTATGACGGTCTACGGCCTCCGTATAGACGATGACGGGTTCGGAAATGGCGGCTTCTGGCACCTCCCCGACTGTGACGGGAATTCCGCGCGCGCGCAACTTTCTTACAAAAAAACTCTCCCGCGCATCGCACCCTCTTACGGGAACTCCGGCATCGGCAAGCAGATTGGCAAGCGCGCTCATGCTGACTCCGCCGATTCCGATGAAATATACTCCACCAAAAAGACGATTTGAGAGGAATGGCATACCGTATTTTATGAAAAAATCATTTTTTTCGTGCCGAAGATGGTATTTTTTGGAAAAAAATTTGATGAAATTTCGAAAAAACCTCTTGCAAAGATAGGAAAAAAGTGATAATATAATGAATACATAGGAGGAAACACAGGGGGACCCAATATGAAGATCGATGATGTACGAATTCGTGAAATCCGCAATCCTGTCGGAAAACTCAAAGCAGTCGTATCCGTTACGATTGACGAATGTTTTGTTGTTCACGACATAAAAATATTTGAACGTGACAACGGTTATGCCATCGCCATGCCGAGCCGCAAGACGACAGACGGCAAATACAAGGACATCGCCCATCCGCTCAATTCCGAGACGCGAGAAATGCTTCAGAACATTATTCTCGCGGAATACCAGAACTTCCTTGCCGACAACGCACAGCCCGTTCAGGCAGAGCCGTTTGTCGCCGCAGAAGAAGCCTGAAACGTTTATTTTCATGAATAACGGGCTCGGGACAGCCTTTCAATGTTCCCGTCCGGCGTCACACGGCGCCGGTTTTTTGTTGCTTTTTCGGCATTTACAAGAATACGATACTGCCCGATTGTCATTACGTCATAAGGCCGCCGTGACATCGCTTTATGCGATGTCGCGGCGGCCCTGCATTTCTCTTAAATGCGTTTGCAAACGTGCTGCCAAGTTCCGAATACCAGACACTTCCTCTTATTGATACAACGGCCCTTCCGCCCGCAGTATTTCCTGCTGACAGACACGATGGCGGTGCTTGCACGAAAAAAGACGCATCCGAAGATGCGTCTTTTCATTTTGCTCAGGAAACAGGTACGACGTTCACCGCACGCAGTTTTCCGCTGTCCTTAGGATCGGGCTCCGTCTCAAACGTGACCTTCTGCCCTTCCTTCAATGTACGAAATCCCTCCGTCTGGATTGCGGAGAAATGCACAAACACGTCGTCTCCCCCTTCATCGTTGGCGATGAAACCGTACCCCTTACCGTCGTTGAACCATTTTACAGTTCCGTTCACTTGAATTACCTCCTGTCGGCGCGCAGTGTAAACGTACGCACCGATGCGTCACGAGTCATGCTTATCCACGCCGAGTATTATTATACCCTATAATTCAGAACTTGTCAATACCCATTTTGGAATATTTTGGTTATTTTTTTAAATAATTCTCAATGAGCATGGTGTTGATCGCGACAAAATCGGTGACTTCATCCGGCGTAAGTGGACGATAATTCATCAGCGCGAGGTAATAGATCTGCATAGCCGCGTGCTTTTGCGCGTCTTCCGGTGCCCCTTTGAGCGCCTGAACCGCGCTGTTTGCCATATTGACGACCAACGTCATATCGGCAGGCGATTCGCCCATACCGTAGAATGTATGCATCTCGCTCAACCGACGTGCAAACTCCGAAACGTTGATCACGGCCGAGACATTGACGTCCTTGAACTTTTCTGTTTTCACTGTGACATGCTTTCCTTCCAGCACTTTTTCAAAGATCGCCTTGAGGTCTGCATCCTCCTCGCCGTCCTCTTTGAGTGCGCCTGCCACATCGGCATCGATGCGAAGAAAACGCACGCGGGTCGGATTTTTATATTCAAGGAAGCTCAAAAAGTGCGGATCGATGTAGGTATCGCAATAGATGGCATCCAAGCCTGCATCCTTGAACATTTTGATATACTGGACCTGTTTTTTCTCGTCCGAGACGTAGTAGACAGGCTGCGGCTCTTTCCCGTTTTTGGCATCTTCCTCGGAGACCTCTTCCCCATAGAAGGAACTGACAGGACGATATTCGCCTGCAAGGTTCTTGTAGATGATGATGTCCTCGACGCGCTTATAGAACTCTTCATCCTTCAGGCACCCGAACTTGACGAACGTGGCAAGATCCGCCCAGGAGTTTTCATAGCGTTCGCGATCGTTTTTATAGAGTTCGATCAGCTTATCCGCAACCTTTTTCGTGATGTGTTTTGCGATTTTCTGAACCTGCTTGTCGTTCTGCAAGAAGGAACGCGACACATTGAGCGGAATATCCGGGCAGTCGATGACGCCGTTGAGCAGCATCAGGAATTCCGGAATGACTTCCTTGATGTTATCGGCGATAAACACCTGGTTGCAATACAGCTTGACCTTGCCGCGCTCCAGTTCCACCTGTTTCTTGACCTTGGGGAAATAGAGAATCCCCTTCAGACGGAAAGGATACTCCATGTTAAGGTGGATCCAGAACAGCGGGTCGTTGAAATCGGAGAAAGTCTCGCGGTAGAACTGTTTATACTCCTCATCGGTGCAGTCTTTCGGCTGTTTCAGATAGAGCGGGTGCGTCGTATTGACAGGCTTATCGTCCTTTCCCGTGGGATTGAGATAGATCTCATAGGGCATAAACGAGCAGTACTTCTGCAAAAGCTCGCGGATTTTCGAAGTCTTCAAAAATTCCTTCTCGTCCTCCGCGATGTGCATGATGATCTTCGTGCCGCGCGCCGTGCGATCGCAGTCGCCGATCGTGTATGTTGAATTGCCGTCCGACGCCCAGTGTACGCCGGCGCTCCCTTCCCGATAGGATTTTGTCTCGATCTCGATGAGATCTGAGACCATGTAGGCGGAATAGAACCCGAGCCCGAAATGCCCGATGATCCCGTCACCGCCCGCCTTTTCATACTTGTCTACGAAATCCGCTGCACCCGAAAATGCGATCTGCGTGATGTATTTTTCGACTTCCTCTTCCGTCATGCCGATGCCGTTGTCTTCAACGGTCAGCGTGCCGCCTTTTTCATCCGCCGTTACGGTGACGCGGTAATTTTCTTCTGCCGCAGCCTCGCCGAGGTCGACAAGTTTTTTATGTTTCGTGATGGCATCCTGCGCGTTTGCCACAATTTCACGGAGAAAGATGTCTTTGTCCGAATACAGCCATTTTTTAATAATCGGCATCATGTTTTCGCTTGCAATGCGAATATTGCCCTGTTTTTCCATAGTCGTACTCCTTAATGATGTTCAAAGCATATATAAACAAAAAAATCCGCTTTTAAGCGGATTTTTTGAATATCGTCGTTTACAGGCGATCAATTATTTGTTGTTGTCATCGTTTCCGAGAAGGTCAGCGATGGAAGCTCCACCGTAACCGCCTTCGCTCCACTCTCTGAACTCCGCTTCGTCTGCGTAGTCGCTTGCCGAACGGCGATTGCCCTTATTTCTCTGACGAGGACGTCTCTCACCGGGCTCTTCGTTTCTGTCGCGCTCCTCGCGGTTGTCCCAAGGACGGGGCTGAAGCGCTTTGATGGAAAGCGTGATACGACGCGCTTCGGGATCGACGGCAAGAACCTTTGCATCGACTTCCTGACCGATCGCAAGTGCGGAGGTAGGATCCTCGACCCACTCGTGCGTGATCTGGGAGACATGGACGAGGCCGTCAATTCCCTTTTCGAGCTCAACAAACGCACCGAAGGGAACAATGCGGACAACCTTTCCGTGAACGACATCGCCTTCTGCATAGCGCTCTGCGGCGGTGTCCCAAGGACGAGGCTGGAGTTGCTTATAGCCGATGGAGACCTTCTTGTTCTCGCGGTCGACTTTGAGAACCTTGAACTGATAGCGCTTCCCGATCTCAAGCACATCGGTCACTTCCTTGACGCCCGTCCAGGAAAGATCGGAGATGTGAGCCAGGCAGTCGAATCCGTTGACGGAGACAAATGCGCCGAAAGAGGTAACTCTCTCCACTTTGCCCTCAACAACGTCACCGACCTGAAGGGAATCGAAGAACGCTGCCTCGCGCTCCGCCTTTGCGGCATCGCGTGCTTTCTTCTCTTCTTCCAGAATGACACGCTGCGAAGCGATGATCTCCTTTCTGCGCTCGCGGCGGATCTCAAGCATACGAAGGCGGAGCTTCTTGCCCACCATCTTGTCGAGTTCCTTCACATAGCCGGAACGGATTTCGCGGGCGGGAACGAAAACGGCATAGGTGCCGAGTTCTGCCGTAAGACCGCCCTTGTTGAAGCCGGTGCAGACAACGGAGAACTCTTTGCCTTCCTCGATGTCCTTGAGGAGGCTCTCTTCTTCCTTGACCTTGCGAACCTGCTTTTCGGAGAGCTTGACGGCGGGCTTCGTTTCGACGACCATGACGTCGATGTTCTCGCCGATCTTGTCCGCATATGCTTCGCGGCTGTAATTATCGCAATCGAGCTCGGACTTATCGATGAGGATATCCGCCTTGCCGGAACCGGAAACGTAAATTCCCTCGTCCGTTGCAGACACTACCTTTACGGTAAGGAGCTGACCTTTCTTATAATGAGAACCCTTGTCCATTTCCGCGATGATCGCGTCCATGGCGGACTTCTCTTCAGCGGGAGCTGCCTGCGCAGGTGCCGCCTCCTTCTGTTCGGGAGCGGGCTGAGCCTCCTGTTCGGAAACCGTCTCCTGCGCTGTCTGCGCAGCAGGAGCTTCCTGCGTCTCGACGGGTGCGACTTCGGCGGGAGCCGTCGCTGCCGTTTCCTCTGCGACGGGCGCCTTGACCGTCTCTTCGGAGACCTGCGTCTCCACCTGTACTTCCGCGTTGTTTTCTGCCATCTTTTTGAGAACCTCCGAGGTCTGCCAATCGGGAGTGCTCGCTCCCGCTACAATGCCGACCCTTTTACAAAATTTGACTTTTTCATATTCGAAATCGTCCGCATTTTTCAGCCGATAAACGCAACTGCAAAACTGCGAAGCAATTTCTGCAAGCTTGTTGGTGTTGCTGCTGTTCAGGCCTCCGATGACAAGAATTGCATCCGATTCCCGCGCAAGCCGCGCAACATCTCTTTGCCTGCTTACAGTAGTATAGCAAATTGTCTTAAAAATCTCAACTGTTTTTGGACATACTTTTTGAATAATTTCGGCAATTTTTGAAAATCTTTGCTCCGAAAAGGTGGTCTGCGCGAGAAGTGCCACGTTTTTTCCGCGTAAAACGGAAAAATCCTCTTCTTCGGAGGCAAAAACGAAGACTTCTCCGCGGCTCCAGCCGACAAGCCCGACGACCTCCGGGTGCTCGCGCTGTCCCGCAATGACGACCGTCTTCCCCTCGGAAGATGCCGCGTCGACGATGCGCTGCGCGTTGCGCACAAAGCCGCAGGTACAGTCGATGACGCGGATCTTGCGCTGTGCACAGAGACGATATATCTCCCGCCCGACGCCGTGTGAACGGATGAGCAGCGTCGCGCCGTCCGGGACTTCGGACAGCGACTCCGCCGTCGGGATCCCCCGCGCTCGGACGCGGTCCGTCACGTCTTCGTTGTGGATGAGTTCCCCGAGCACATAGGTATTTTCCGTCGGGACGGACATTGCCGTCTCCACCGCCTTGCGCACGCCCGTGCAAAAGCCGCAGTGCGCCGCGATCGTGACCTTCATGCCCCCTTCTTCCTCCCGCGTTTTTTTGCGGCCCGCTCGGCGCGGAACTGCGCCCGCAGGGCATAGAGCACGTCTGCGAGTTTTCGTTCTGCTTCGGCATAGTCATCCGGAGAAAGTTTTTTGCCATAATATTCGCTCAGTTCGACGGGTTCCCCGACCACGACGTGCGTCATGCGGAAAAGATGCGGCCGATTGCAGATGACAATTGGCACGATGGGCGTATGGGTCTTGATGGCAAACATCGCCGCCCCGCCGTGAAAGGGAAGAAATTCTTCATCGGAGACTTTGTTTCTCGTCCCTTCGGGGAAAAGCGCAATTTTTTCGCCGTTCTTTAAGACTTTCATCGCGTCCATGATGGTACGCACGTCCGAGCCGTCCCGCATGGCGCCGATGACGCCGAGCCGCCGCGCCCATGAGCCGATGATCGGGGCGTGCATTATGGAGTCTTTTGCAAGGAAATGAACTCCCTCCCACGTGGTATGGGCAGGATAAAAGACGTCCCAGATACAGTAGTGATTGCTCACATAAATATAAGGGCCGGTCCCGATTTTCTTATTTCCGTACAGGCGGAAGGGATATAACATCCAATGAATCGGATAGAACAGGACGCGCAGAAAATTCATGAGATGCATGACATGGCGTCCCTTCTTGTCGGCAGGAAACAGCAGCCGACGCTGTTTTGCGTCGCGTTCCGCACGACGCTTTTTTTTGCGTTCCGCGCGTTCCAGACGGCGGCGCTGACGCGCCTGCTCGCGGTTTTCGCGAGCGGAAATTTCGCTCGGTTCTTCGTTCCCCATCAAATTTTCTCCTGCATCTTGCGCTTGATCGTGTCGAGCACCTGATCAACGGTCATATCCGACGTGTCGATGAGCACGGCGTCGTCCGCCTTTTTGAGCGGGGCGAGCGAGCGCGTGGAATCCTGCTCATCGCGGGCGGCAATTTCCTGTTTGAGCGTCTCGAAATCCACCTGTTCTCCCTTTGCCAGCATTTCCTCATAGCGACGGTGCGCCCGCACCTCAGGCGTAGCGGTAAGGAAAAACTTGAAATCGGCATCGGGCAGGACAAACGTCCCGATGTCGCGCCCGTCCAGGACGCAGGACATTTTTCCCGCGATCTCGCGCTGTTTTTCGACCATTTTCAGCCGCACGCTCGGATGGCGCGAAATGGTCGAAGCGGCCATCGAGACTTCCGGACTGCGCAGAAGGTGCGAAACATCCTCATCCCCGAGCATGGTATGCTGTACGCCGTCCCGATAGACGACGGAAAGCGAAAGATCCCGCATAAGTTCACAGACCTGCACCTCGTCGGAGACGTCCGTTCCCGCCCGCATGGCGGCCAGCGCACAGGCCCGATACATAGCGCCCGTGTCGAGGTACAGAATATGGCAGTCATTGGCAAGCAGTTTGGCTACGGTCGATTTGCCGCTTCCCGCAGGCCCGTCGATGGCAATGTTATACTTTTGTGCGAGATCCTTGCGGAGAATGCGCGCTCCGCGCAAATAGACGTGGTGCGGAACAATGTTCTTTTCGACGAATACCATAACGCGGATACAGAGCGCCAGTCCGCCGTCAATCTCTGGCTCCTGTGCGGAGAAGAGCGAGCAGCTCGCAAAGCCCGCCTCGCGCGCTGCCTTGGCGGGATAAAATGAATGAATGTCCGACGTGCTGGAAAAGACAATGCTCAGCACCTCGTCACGTTTGAGCGCGTTCCGACTTACGATCTGCTCCAGAAGCTCTGCAACGACGGCACGAATCTCCTCAGGCGTATCCTGCGTGATGGTCGTTGCCCCGCGAATGACTGTCATATGTATTTCTCCTTGTCAATCCTGATTTATCCTATCTATGATATTGTTTTTGCGCCAATTTGTCAAATGCCTGACCGTATTTTTAATACTATGCGTGACATATTACAATGCTAATCGGCATATTTATGCGTTTATTCCTGCCACATACCCGGTGCTGAACGCAATCTGAAGGTTAAACCCTCCCGTAAACGCATCACAGTCGAGAACTTCTCCGCAAAAATACAGCCCCTTGACCCGACGGCTCTCCATGGTGGCGGGATTGATCTCCTTTGTATCGACCCCTCCGGAAGTGATGACCGCCTCCGCATAGCCGCGGAGCGCCGTCGGCGTCAGAGAAAGCCCTTTTAGCGCGAAAAGAAGCCGCCTGCGCTCTTCCCGCGTCACCGCATTTGCCTGTTTTTCCGCCGACACTTTTGCGGCACGGAGAACGACTTGCGTCAACCCTGCCGGAAGAAGTCCGCGCATCACGTTTTTCATCTGCTCGTTCTTTCTTGCGGAGAAATCGCGCAGCAGCCGATCCTCCATAGCCTTTTCATCCAGAGCAGGCTTGAAATCCAACGCAAGACGTACATCGGAAAGATCCAGACGATTGATCAGCGCCGAGAGCGAGAGAACGAGCGGCCCGCTGATCCCGTAATGCGTAAAAAGCAATTCTCCCATCTGGGAAAAGATGTGTTTTCCCTTGCATTTTGCGTTGAGTACGGCATTTTTGACCGAAATTCCCTGTGCCGCCGAGACATTTTCCGCGAGCTCGATTCCAACAAGCGACGGAACGGTCGGGACCACGGTATGTCCCGCCGCAAGCGCGAAACGATACCCGTCTCCCGTTGACCCCGTTGACGGATAGGAAAGCCCGCCCGTCGCAATGATCACCGCATCGCAAGGACGCTCGCCGTCATCGGTCAGGACGCCGCAGACGGCGCCGTCAAATACTTTAAGGCCTGTTACACAGGTTTCGAGACAAATCTGAACCCCCGCATTGCGGCAAGCGCGCTCCAGCGTCTTGGTCACATCGCTGGCATGATCGGAGACCGGAAAGACGCGATTTCCGCGTTCGACTTTGAGCGGAAGGCCGTTGGACTCAAAAAACTCCATCGTCTTTGACGGAGGAAAGACATACGCGGTCCGCGTCATGAATTTGGCACCGCGCACGAGGTTATTCAGAAAATCATCGGGAGAACAATCGTTTGTGAGATTACAGCGGCCCTTGCCCGTGATGTAGATCTTTTTCCCGAGCTTCTCGTTCTTTTCCAGCAGTATGACCTGTTTGCCTGTCGAAGCCGCCGCATATGCCGCCATCAGGCCGGCCGCGCCCCCGCCTACAACAATTATCTTTTTCATGGTTTCTTCTTTTTCTCTTGTTTTTGGGTCAGTTCATCCTCTTTTTTGACGCCTTTTGTGACGATCGCCCCGTCCGCATCGATGATCTCAACCTTAAACTCGTCCTTTTTGGGTTGTTTTTCCACGCGTGTTTCCCGATGAAAGACCCGATCGAACCACTGCAAAATGGCATCCGATTTCCGATAGAGAACGACAAAGAGCAAGACGATCAGGACGGCAAATACCGCCCAGATCAGAAGCCCCCACCAGGTCGTGAACGGAATGACGGAGATCGCATAGCTCGTCGAAAAAATGGCAAGTACACGGGCGACAAAGATGACGCCGAGAAACAGCCAGACGGACATGGACGAAAGTCCCGCGACAAAACACAGCACGTCATCGGGGAATACGGGCAGCAAAAACATGGCGGACAAGAAGAGTTTATCTTTTCCGCGGATTTTCAGAAGCCATTTGTCGAGCGTCTCGCGTCCGACGATCCAGGCGACGACGCGATACCCTGCATACCGACCGATCAGGAACGCAACGACCGAGCCGAGCATAATCCCGATGAGACTGTACACGCTCCCGAGGAAGGGTCCGAAGAGCGCACTGCCTGCGACGACCGTCACGGTACTCGGAATGGGAAGCAGGACGACCTGGGAAAACTGAAGCAGAATGAAAAGCACCGACATCCAGCTTCCCGAACGTTCGAGGTAATCTTCCAGGCGGTCTTTGTCGCGAATGACTTCGATAAAGCCCGTTTCAAAGAGCGCATATGCGACCGCGGCGGCAAATATGAGCAAAATATAGGCGATGATGCAAAAACGATAGATGACCTGCTTCCCGAGCGAATATGTGATCAGGTCGACGGACAAAAGAACGGCGTTGACGACAGTTCCGCCCGTCAGGACGAGCAGATACAGCACATCGCTCCACCGCTCCCGAAGGGATGCCACTGCAAGCACAAACAATGTCTGAAAAAGCGCCGCAGTCAGGATAAGACAAATCACATGAATTGCCGCGCTCTTACGGGAACGCTTTTGTTGTTTTTCCATAAATAAGTTACTCCGTTCGGCTTCTCTATATTATATCCTGCCGAAACGGAAATTAGTCACCCGACGCAGGAACCGCCGCACGGGCAAGGGCATCGCAGCGATTGTTCAGATCGTTGTCTGCATGTCCCTTCACCTTGTGGAATTTTACTTCATGCTGTCTTGTCAGAGAGAGCAATTCGCGCCAGAGATCGTCGTTGAGAACAGGTTTGTTATCTGCTTTTTTCCAGTTCCCCTTTTCCCAGCCAAAGACCCATCCCTGCAAAAACGCATTGACGGTGTAGGCAGAATCGCTGTAAATCTCGACATGACAAGGCACTTTTAGCGCGCGAAGGCCCTCGATCACCGCCGTAAGCTCCATGCGATTGTTTGTCGTCACCGTTTCCCCGCCCGAAAGCTCACGCCGATGCGCGCCGTACAGCAAAATAGCGCCCCAGCCGCCCGGACCGGGATTTCCCGAACACGCCCCGTCCGTGTAGAGCGTAACGTGTTTTTTCATTCGGAAAGCTCTCCCGCTCGGATTGCGGCGGCTGCGACGGCGCGCGAGACACTCTCTTCAAAGCCGTCCGCCCGAAAGCTGTCAAGCGCGGCGATCGTCGTTCCCCCTTTGGAGGAAACAGCCGCGATCAGCTCATCCAGGGATTTTCCCGAAGTCTTTGCCATGGCAAGACCTCCCTCCATCGTCTGAAAGGCGAGGACTTCCGCCTGGTCGCGCCGCAACCCCTGCTCCTCGGCCGCCGCAATAAACGCGCGCAGAAAGAGATAGATGTACGCAGGCCCGCTTCCGGATACCGCCGTCACGGCGTTGAGCTGTCCCTCTTCCGTTTCGATCACTTCCCCGACCGACAAAAAGAGTCCAAGGACAAAATTGCGTCCCGCCTCATCCAATTCGGAGGCATCGACGGCCGTCATCCCCTCTCCGATGCTGCAAGGAAGATTTGGCATGACGCGTGCGACTTTTTCTGCACCTGTTGCCTTGCGGATCGACTCCTTTGTCTTTCCCGCCATAATGCTGATCACAACAGGAAAATGTTCTCCGCGCAGTTCGTCGGCAACCACGGGAAAGGTCTGCGGCTTAATTGCAAGCAGAAGATATTTGCTTTTACGCACCGCGTCATGATTATCATGCGAGGTATCGACCCCGAGCTTTGTAAAAAACGTATGGCAGTCCTCCGAAGGATCGCACACGAGAATTTCCTCTGCCGACAAAATCCCCTTTGCCATTGCCCCGGAGAGAATGGCGCGCGCCATGAATCCTCCGCCGATCACGCCAAGCGTGTAATCTTTTTTCATTTAGTCGCTCCTTTTTTGTGATTTTATCGAAAAAATTCTTGACGAAAGCAAAAGAATGCGGTATAATACACGTTGCACACAGGGGAGTGGCTCAACGGTAGAGTAGCGGTCTCCAAAACCGTAGGTTGCGTGTTCGAATCGCGTCTCCCCTGCCAAATACAGTCTGCTTTGCAGGCTGTATTTTTTTGTTTTCAGCCAGACTTTCAAACGCCCCGACATATATGGAAGAATCAATTATCACCGCACCGATTCCCATGAGACATTTTATAGCAAACGGAAAAAAATGTCAATCAAACGATTGATTCCCGCCCAAAAAAAGAAAACGCCTGCCTTCTGCTCTTGAAAAAGGCATAAATGCAATATAATACGTCAGGCATATTACCCTCAATAACTATAAAAAATCGCTTAAATTTGACCTTGCATTCTGGCGCTCCTTTTACGAATCGCGAAAACACGAGAGCGCTATTGACAATTTATCCCGATTCCAGTATAATGAGGTAAAATTTCGGAGCGGACAATGATCATCAGTACAGGACTTCGGACAGACATCATAAATCACTATTCCGAGTGGCTCTTTGAACGCTTTCGGGAAGGCTATGTCCTTGCCCGCAATCCCCTTTTTCCCAATAAGGTCACGCGATATCTTCTTTCGCCCGATACGGTGGACGCCGTAACGTTCTGCTCCAAAAATTATACGCCCGCATTGCATCGCCTGCACGAAATAACCGATCGCTTCCGCTCCTACTTTCATGTCACCGTGACGGCATACGGAAAGGATTTTGAGCCGAATATCCCCATGGAAGAAGATCGAATTACCATGCTCTGCGCACTTAGCCGACTGGTCGGCAAAGAGCGCGTCGTATGGCGCTTCTCCCCTGTCTTTTTCACGGAAGATTACCCGATGGAGCACGTCACGGATACCTTTCAGCGGCTTGCCGACCGAATTGCGCCGTATGTACATTTGTGCGTATTTTCCTTTCTGGAACCGTTCTTTTCCATGCGAACCCGCTGTCCGCAAATACAACCTTTAACCAATGAACAAAAGGTCGCTTTCGCCCGAACGATCGCAAAGACGGCACGGCATTACGATCTCCCTTTGCAGACGTGCGGAAGCCTGAATACATACACAGAACTCGGGATTGTCAGCGCCGGGTGCTACACGCTGGACGCCATCGGAAAAGCCAATCATTGCACCTTCCGAAGCATGCGCCACGACGGAAACAAGCGCGGATGTCTTTGTATCCAAAGCCGCGATCTCGGCTGGTACAATTCCTGCCCGAATCTCTGTTCCTACTGCAACGCAAGCGCGTCTGTCACTGAAACGAAGAAAAATATACGAATGCACGATCCGCATTCTCCCCTGCTCATCGGCTCGATTCTTCCCGAGGACGAAATCAGCGATGCGTCTCAGCAGAGCTATCTGCGGGACGAGCGGCAAATCTCCCTCTTTGATCTCTGAAAATTGCGGCGGGGGGGGGGGGGGGGGGGGGGGGGGGGGGGGGGGGGGGGGGTGTTGGTGGTGGGGGGGGGGGGGGGGGGGGGGGGGGGGGGGGGGGGGGTTGGGGGGGGGGTTGTGGGGGGGGGGGGGGGGGGGGGGGGGGGGGGGGGGGGGGGGCGGGGGGGGGGGGG
>ERZ1090863.49-NODE-49-length-83132-cov-29.526439_pt1 | contig 83132 bp, 97 predicted proteins | sample MGYA00478480_ERZ1090863 | MGnify/ENA primary metagenome ERZ1090863 (study PRJEB33644, sample SAMEA5815746) | chicken gut metagenome | biome: Chicken; feature: Gastrointestinal Tract; material: Caecum | place: Ireland | collected 2019-01-01 | study: A study of the...
TTTAGCGCTTGCTGAACTGCGGAGCGCGACGGGCAGCCTTGAGGCCGTATTTCTTACGCTCTTTCATTCTCGGATCACGGGTCAGGTATCCGGCTGCTTTCAGGGTGGGACGATACTCAGCGTCTGCCTGCAGCAGGGCACGGGAAATGCCGTGACGGATCGCTCCGGCCTGGCCGGTGAAACCGCCGCCCCGCACATTTACCAGCACATCAAATTTGTCAAGGGTATCGGTTGCGTTCAAAGGCTGACGCACGATCACCTTCAGAGTCTCCAGTCCGAAGTACTCATCAATATCTCTTTTATTAATCATGATCTTGCCGGTTCCCGGGGTCAGATATACTCTCGCGATAGATTTTTTTCTTCTTCCAGTTCCATAATATCTTGCAGTAGCCAATGTCTCTTACCTCCTCATTCAAAATGTTAATACTTCCGGTTTCTGAGCCGCATGGGGATGCTCCGCGCCGGCGTATACATGAAGCTTGGTCAACATTGCTCTTCCCAGCGGTCCCTTGGGAAGCATTCCCTTGACTGCCAGTTCGATAACTCTCTCCGGCTTCTTTGCCAGAAGCTCTCTGAGAGTGGACTCTTTCATTCCGCCTACATACTCGGAATGTCTGTAATAGATCTTCTGATCCAGCTTTTTGCCGGTTACTTTGATCTTCTCAGCGTTTACAACGATTACGTAATCGCCTGTATCTACATGAGGAGTAAACTCAGGTTTGTTTTTACCTCTCAGAACTTTTGCCACTTCCGAAGCCAGACGTCCCAGAGTACAATCCGTGGCATCAACTACATACCATTTCTTCTCGATCTTATCCGGATTAGCCATAAATGTATTCATGGATAGAACCTCCTGTAAAAATAACAAATAATGTGAAGTTATGTCGGACCGTGAGATCCGCTTCCGCGCCTCCGCCACTGTCCGTATGGCTTCACGCGCAGTCTCAAACATCTTCACCGGGGCTTTGGCTTGGATGTTCATTCTTCGGCACACCCCTGGGTTTTCTGCATTTGGGAGATACAAAAAAACGCAGTCTGATCCTGTGCCACACTGAGATATTATATTATACGCTTCCGTGTGTGTCAACCATTTTCTGCGGAATTTTCCCACTCCGGATAACGGATCTCAAGCAGGGTCAGGCCGCAGGCCCTGGCCGTGGCTCCCGCCAGGCTCCGGTCTTTTTTTTCCAGTATTTCCAGAACCCGCTCCGGAGGGTAATCCCCCTTTCCTATCTCCATGAGAGTCCCCACAATGATCCGCACCATATTGTAGAGAAAGCCGTTTCCGGTAATGCGAAAGTGAATCATGTCTTCTTCTTTCCAGAGCTTTGTCTCATAAATCGTCCGCTCTGTATTTTCCGCGGAAAGATGAGAGGAGGCAAATCCACGGAAATCATGGGTGCCCTCCAGGTATTCTGCTCCCCGCCGCATTTTTTCCAGATCCAGGGGGCCGTACCAGAACAGGCTGTCCAGCCTTCGCAAAGGATCCGGAAAGGTTCGGTTCAGAATTTTATATTCATAGGTTTTAACGGTGCTGGTAAACCGGGGATGGAAGTCCGCGGATACCTCCTGGGACTTCTGGACCCGGATATCTTCCGGCAGATACGTATTCAGGGCGAATGCTATTCTGGAAGCGGGCATCCGGGATTCTGTATCGAAAACCGCTACATTTCCTCTGGCGTGTACGCCGGTATCCGTGCGGCTGGCGCCGATGGTCCGGGTCTGTACACCCAGCAGTTCTGTCAGGGCCTTATTCAAAACCTCCTGCACAGTAATACCGTTGGGCTGTACCTGCCAGCCGCAGTACTGGGTGCCGTCGTAGGCAACGGTCAGTTTGATCCGTCTCATAAGCCGCCTCCTACCATCCCAGCAAAACCCGCAGCAGAATAGCCGCCGCCAGATACAGGCCCAAAATAAAATAGGCAATACCGTCCCGTCTCTGATAGCGGAGCGGCTTCATCTGAGTTCTGCCCTCTCCTCCGTGATAGCATCTGGCCTCCATGGCCAGAGCCAGGTCGTTGGCACGGCGGAAGGCGGACACAAACAGCGGTACCAGCAGAGGCACCATAGCTTTTACCTTTTTAATGAGATTTCCGCTCTCAAAATCGGCTCCTCTGGCCATCTGGGCCTTCATGATCTTGTCTGTCTCCTCCAGCAGAATCGGAATAAATCGCAGGGCAATGGACATCATCATGGCGATCTCGTGAACCGGCACACGGATTTTTTTCAGGGGCCGCATCAGTTTTTCCAGCGCGTCCGTCAGCTTGGTAGGAGTGGTGGTCAGAGTCATCAGAGATGCGCCCAGAATCAGAAAAATCAGCCGGATCCCCATCTTTCCCGCCAAAATCAGGCCTTCCTCAGTTACCCGCAGGATCCCGAACTGCCACAGCACCTCCCCCGGGGTCAGCAGGACGTTAAACAGCATGGTAATGATCAGCAGGACCACTATAGCTTTCAGTCCTCTGACCATAAAGGAAAGCGGCACCTTTGACAGCAGGATCATGGCGATCAGAAAGGCGGATCCCAGAATATATCCCCAGTTATCAAAAATAAACAGGGATACAATATACACAATGGTGCCTATAAATTTTACTCTCGGGTCCAGTCTGTGCAGAACGGATTCCGCGGGATAGTACTGGCCTATTGTAATATCTCTTATCATCTTTTCTCTGTCCTATCTGCCCAGCGCCTTCAGGATGGAGTCTCTGGCCTCTTCCACCGTCATGGCAGTTACATCCACATTCAGTCCCCGCTCCGCGAGAGCATGCATGATATACGTCATCTGAGGCGCCGCAAGTCCGATTTTTTCCAGTTCCTTGTAATGGGAGAACACTTCCCTGGGAGTTCCGTCATATTTTTTCTGTCCCCGGGACATGACAACGAGCCGTTCTACATATCTTGCCACATCTTCCATGCTGTGTGACACCAGAATGACTGTGATCCCCCGGGTGTCGTGAAGATATCTCACCCGGTCCAGAATTTCATCCCGGCCTTTGGGATCCAGCCCGGCCGTGGGCTCGTCCAGTACAATCACATCCGGATTCATAGCCAGCACGCCGGCAATAGCCACCCTTCGCTTCTGTCCTCCCGACAGATCGAAGGGAGATTTCTCATACAGTTCTTCGGGAATTTCCACCTGGGTCAAAGCCTCTTTCGCCCTCTCCCGGCATTCATCCGAACTCAGCCCCTGGTTTTTAGGCCCGAAGCACACATCTCCTATCACGGTGGTTTCAAACAGCTGATGCTCCGGATACTGAAAAACCAGTCCCACATGAAAGCGCAGATTCCGCAGAGAATATCCCTCCTGCCAGATATTTTCCCCGTTGTAAAGAACCCGGCCGGAAGTGGGCTGCATCAGGCCGTTAAAATGCTGAATCAGCGTAGATTTTCCGCTGCCTGTATGGCCGATGATCCCCACAAACTGTCCCTGAGGGATTTCCAGGGATACATGATCCAGAGCATGCATCTCATAGGCAGTTCCCGGGCTGTAAGTATAGGTAACATCTTCTAATTGAATCGACATATCTCATCCACCAGTTCTTCTATCGTAAGGATGCCTTCCGGAATGGGAAGGCCTTTCTTTCTCAGTTCGTGGGCCAGCAGGGTTACCTGCGGTACATCCAGCCGCAGTTCCTTCAGCTTCTCCACCCGGGAAAAAATCTCCCGGGGAGTTCCCTGCATCACAAGCCGTCCCTCGTCCATGACAAATACTTTGTCGGAGTAGATAACTTCTTCCATGTAGTGGGTAATGAGGATCACCGTGACGCCCTCCGCCTGGTTCAGTTCCCTCACCGCCTTCAGCACTTCTTTGCGGCCGTTGGGATCCAGCATAGCAGTGGGTTCATCCAAAATAATACACTTGGGTTTCATGGCCATCACCCCCGCAATGGCTACCCGCTGTTTCTGGCCTCCGGACAGCTTATTGGGAGATTGTTTCCGGTAGGCCACCATCCCCGTAGCCTGCAGGCTTTCATCTACTCTTCTCCAGATTTCATCCGTAGGCACACCCAGATTCTCCGGGCCGAACCCCACGTCCTCCTCCACCACAGTGGCGATGATCTGATTGTCCGGATTCTGGAACACCATGCCGGCTTCCTGGCGGATCTTCCAGATATCATCGCTCTGTGCCGTGTCCATATGATCCACCCACATGGTTCCCTCCGTGGGGACCAGCAAAGCGTTCATATGCTTGGCCAGGGTAGATTTCCCGCTGCCGTTGTGGCCCAGCACAGTAATAAACTGCCCCGCCTGGATATCCAGATCCACATCCTCTACCGCATGAACAATCTCCGGATCTTTTCCTTCTTCTTCATATTCGTAATAGTCATATCCCAGCTTCCTGGCTTTGATAATGCCCATCTATTCTTCTTCCTCCATGAGTCCCCGGATCAGTTCCCAGATCTCCTCCCGGCCCTGCTTGGTGGCTGCGGAGAAGGGAATCATAACCGTATCCTTCTCTGCCTCCAGGGTCTCCCGGATCAGCTTCAGCTGCTTCTGGATCTGGCTTCTCTTGATCTTGTCCAGCTTGGTGGCAATAATCACCGGCCGGTAGCCCTGCTCCAGAATCCAGTGGTACATCATCCGGTCGTTGGCGGAGGGAGCATGGCGGATGTCAATGAGCAGGAACACACATTTCAGATTCTGAGAGGTGTGCAGGTAGCGCTCGATCATCTTTCCCCACTGAGCCTTGATCTCCTCCGGCGCGGCGGCGTATCCGTACCCCGGCAGATCCACCAGGTACAGTTCCTCATTGACCCGGTAGAAATTAATGGTTCTGGTCTTTCCCGGCTGAGAGCTGGTGCGGGCCAGGGCCTTCCGGTTTACCAGGCCGTTAATGAGTGAAGATTTTCCCACGTTGGATTTTCCCGCGAAAGCTACTTCCGGTCTTCCTGTGTCCGGAAGTCTGCTGGTCACGCCGCACACAATATCCAGGGATACCTGTCTGATAACCATGTCTGCCTCCTGTCCATTTCCCCGGACCGTCTTCCAAACGGCCGGTTATTTCTCTGCCGGCTCCTCCCTGGGAACCAGCGCTGTCTTCAGCACCTCTTCCATGCTTTCCGCAAAAAGAATTTCCAGACCCTCTGTGATCTCCTGATCCATCTCCTGCACATCCGGTTTATTTTTTCCGGGAACCAGTACAGTTTTAATCCCGGCTTTTTTTGCGGCCAGCAGCTTTTCTTTCAGGCCGCCGATGGGCAGAATCCTGCCTCTCAGAGTGATCTCGCCGGTCATGGCCACATCTGCCCGGACCGGAACTTTGGTAATCGCGGAAATCATAGCGGTAGCCATGGTAATTCCCGCGGAAGGTCCGTCCTTGGGTACGGCTCCCTCCGGAATATGTATGTGAATGTCATGTTTTTTGAAAAACTCTTCCTTAATCCCGTATTTCTTGGCCACGGAGCGGATGTAGCTGATTCCAGCCTCCGCGGACTCTTTCATGACATCTCCCAGCTGTCCGGTAAGCTTGAACCCTCCTCTGCCAGGCATAATATTGACCTCGATCTGCAGCGTATCGCCGCCTACGCTGGTCCAGGCCAGTCCCCGGACAATTCCCACCTCCGGCTGGGGATTCTTCATCTGGAAGTTGTATCGCTTCCTTCCCAGATATTCTTCCAGATTTTTCTGGGTTACATTCACCTTTTCCTCATGCTGCTCCAGAATCTTCAGAGCGGCTCTCCGGCAGATCTGCCCGATCTTCCGCTCCAGGCTTCGGACCCCTGCCTCTTTGGTATATCCGCTGATAATTTCTCCCAATGCCTTGTCGGAAATAGTCAGCTGCTCCGGCTTCAGGCCGTTAGCCTTCAGCTGCTTGGGGACCAGATGCTCCTTGGCGATGTGCATTTTCTCATTTTCTGTGTAGCTGCTGATCTCGATGAGTTCCATCCGATCCAGCAGCGGTCTGGGAATGGTCTGCACGTCGTTGGCGGTGGCGATAAACAGCACCTCGGACAGGTCAATGGGAAGCTCCACGTAATGGTCGGTAAATTTATTATTCTGTTCAGAATCCAGCACTTCCAGAAGGGCGGAAGCCGTATCTCCCTTATAATCACTGCTGACCTTGTCGATCTCGTCCAGCAGCATCAGAGGATTCTTGACTCCTGCCTGGCGGAGGCTCTGGGCGATCCGGCCGGGCATGGCTCCCACATAGGTCCGCCTGTGTCCCCGGATCTCTGCCTCATCCCGAACGCCGCCCAGGCAAATGCGGATATATTTTTTATTCAGTGCTTTTGCCACAGAGCGCGCAATGGATGTCTTTCCGGTTCCCGGAGGGCCTACCAGACAGAGAATGGGACTGTCTCCCTTTTTGGTCAGAGTCCTTACTGCCAGATACTCTAGAATCCGCTCTTTTACCTTTTCCAGTCCGTAATGATCTGCCTCCAGAATCCTTCTGGCTTTGGAAAGATCTTTATTGTCCCGGGACATCTTATCCCATGGAAGCCCCAGCAGCACCTCCAGATAACCCCGGATCACTCCGCTCTCGGAAGGGTTATTGGAAGCATTCTGCAGCCTGCGGATCTCCTCCCGGATCTTCTCCTTTACCTCTTTGGAAGCCTGCAGTTTCTCTGTTTTAGCCTTAAACTCCTGGATCTCTGTCTGGGAATTGTCCTCTCCCAGCTCTTCACGGATCAGTTTCAGCTGTTCCCGCAGAATATATTCTTTCTGATTTTTATCTATTCTGGCTTTGATCTGATTTTGGAGTTCCTCCCGGATTTTCAAAATCTCCACTTCATTGCCCAGGATCACGCTTAAGGTCTCGCACCGCTCCCGGATTTCCAGGGCGTCCAGGACTTTCTGGCGCTGCTCGCAGGTCATGGGAAGATTAATGGCGATCTGATCCGCCAGCTTTTCCACATCGCTGATCTCCAGAATCTGCATCATCAGCTCCCGGCTGATCTTCTGGCTTTCCTGGCAGTAGAGAGCGAATACCTCTTTCAGATTTCTGCTTATGGCTTCCGCCTCGTTGTCCGTCAGGGGCTGTCCGGAATCGTTCTCACAGAGCGCCACCTCCGCCTCCAGAAAATCTGTTCTCGGTTCAAAACTTACCAGCTCTCCCCGCTCCTGTCCCTCTACCAGGACTCTCAGAACTCCTTTAGGAAGTTTTACCACCTGTTTGACCACCGCGATGGTTCCCACTTTGTACACATCTTCCAGGCCGGGCTCTTCTTTCTCCGGATCCTTCTGGGTCACCAGAAAGATTTTTTGGTCATGGAGCATGGCTTCTTCCACCGCCCGGACAGATCTGACCCGGCTGATGTCAAAATGCACGATCATATCCGGCAGAATGGCAGTGCCCCGCAAAGCTACGGCGGGAAGCAAAACAATCAGGTCACTCATGTATTCTCTCTCCTCACGCGGTCTCCGGCCGGCCGGCTCTGCTGGCCCTGGTTCTGGCTCTTCTGGGAATGGGAGCCGGATCCCCATGCACCAGCACAGGCGGTTCTTTGCCTTCCACCGCTTCCTTTGTAATATGGCACTCTTTAATGGTACTGTCAGACGGGGATTCAAACATAACGTCCATCATGGATTTTTCCATGATCGCCCGCAGACCTCTGGCCCCCGTCTTTCTGGCCAGAGATTCTCTGGCGATCTCCCGCAGAGCGTCATCGTCAAAGCTTAGGTTTACGCCGTCCAGTTCAAAAATCTTCTTGTACTGCTTCACCAGAGAGTTTTTTGGCTCCTTCAGAATCCGGATCAGCGCCTCCTCGTCCAGGGCATCCAGGGATACCACCACCGGCACACGGCCGATAAACTCCGGAATCATGCCGAATTTGATAAAATCCTCCGGCATAACCTGGCGGAGCAGTTCGCCTACGTTCTGATCTTTCTGGTGCCCCAGATCCGCGTTGAATCCGATGGATTTTGTATCCTTGCGGGTTTCAATGATCTTATCCAGCCCTTCAAAGGCTCCTCCGCAGATAAAAAGAATATTGGTGGTATTGATCTGCAGAAATTCCTGGTGGGGATGCTTCCTGCCTCCCTGAGGCGGCACGCTGGCCACGGTCCCTTCCAGGATCTTCAGAAGAGCCTGCTGCACGCCCTCCCCGGAAACATCCCGGGTAATAGAGGCGTTCTCCGACTTGCGGGTAATCTTATCAATCTCATCGATATAGATGATTCCGTGTTCCGCCCGCTCCATATCGTAATCTGCCGCCTGGATCAGCTTCAGCAGAATATTTTCCACATCTTCTCCCACGTAACCGGCCTCAGTCAGAGCGGTAGCGTCGGCAATGGCGAAAGGTACATTCAGAAGCTTTGCCAGGGTCTGGGCCAGCAGAGTTTTTCCTGAGCCGGTAGGACCCAGCATCAGGATATTGCTTTTCTGCAGTTCCACCTCCGAGGTGTCCCCGGCCAGCACTCTTTTGTAGTGATTGTAGACCGCCACAGAAAGCACTTTCTTGGCCTCGTCCTGCCCAATCACATACTCGTCCAGAAACTCTTTGATCTCCCTGGGTTTCATGAGATTGATCTCTCCGTCGGCCTCCTGGACTTCATCCGCAAATTCCTCTTCCATGATCTCTGAACAGATGCTTACGCATTCATCGCAGATGTAGACCCCATCGGGCCCGGCGATCAGCTTTCTTACCTGATCCTCCGTCTTTCCGCAGAAAGAACATTTAATTCTGGGCTCGCTGCCTTTTATTGCCATTTCTATCTCAATTCCTTTCTCAATTTCTAACTTCCGGGATCTTTTTTCCTGATCCCGCACTGGCAAAAAGGTGTCTCAAAAGCAAAGTCATTTCTTCTTTGTGCTTTTGAAACACCTTCATCCGCCGGTTACCGTTTCGTGATTACATTGTCGATCAGACCATATGCCTTTGCTTCTTCCGCAGACATATAGTTATCTCTCTCTGTATCAATCTCGATTCTTTCCAGAGGCTGCCCTGTGTTGGCCGCCAGGATCTCATTCAGCTTTTTCTTTGTGCGCAGAATATGTTCCGCCACGATCTTGATCTCCGTGGCCTGTCCCTGGGCGCCGCCGGAAGGCTGATGGATCATGATTTCCGCATTGGGCAGAGCCATTCTCTTGCCCTTGGCGCCGCCGGAGAGAAGAAACGCTCCCATACTGGCCGCCATGCCGATGCAGATCGTGGAAACATCACATTTGATATACTGCATGGTATCATAGATAGCCATGCCTGCCGTGACAGATCCTCCCGGGCTGTTGATATACAGATGAATATCCTTTCCGGGATCTTCTGACTCCAGAAACAGAAGCTGCGCCACGATCAGACTGGCGGAGACATCGTTGACCTCCTCACCCAGAAAAATGATCCTGTCCTTTAAAAGCCGGGAATAAATATCGTAGCTTCTCTCCCCCCGGCTGGTCTGCTCAATGACGTAAGGTACTAAACTCATTGCACGGCCTCCCTTTCCATATGTCGCAGCTGAGGATTATTCCGCTGCCTGATCCTCTTCTTTTTCTTCTGTCTCTACCGCGTTGTCCGCCAGGAAAGTGACTGCCTCCTGCACGGCCAGATCTTCTCTCATCTGATCTTTCTCCGCGTCTCCCAGGATTTCTTTCAGCTTATCCTTTTCCATGCCGTACATCTTGGCCATCTTTTCAAACTCTTCTTCCAGTCTCTCATCGGAAATCTGGATGTTTTCCACCTGAGCTACCTTCTCCAGCACCAGACGGGTCTGGATCTGTTTCAGGGCCTGGGGCTTCATCTGCTCCTGCAGAGCCGCGGCGTTCTGTCCGGTATACTGCATATACTGCTCCATGGACATGCCCTGGGCGCTGAGTCTTCTGGCGAAATTATCCACCATCTGCGCTGCCTGGGTATCCAGCATGGCGTCCGGAATCTCCATCTGGGCATTTGCTACCGCCTTGTCCACGGCGGCATTCTCTTTTTCTCTCTTCGCCTCGTCCTCTTTCTTTTTCTTCAGATCTTCGCGAAGACTGTTCTTGTACTCTTCCAGAGTGTCGAACTCGGAAACATCCTTGGCGAAATCATCGTCCAGCTCCGGCAGCTCTTTGGTCTCAATCTTGTGTACGGTGCATTTAAATACTGCCGCTTTTCCCTTCAGTTCTTCGGAATTGTAGTCTTCCGGGAAAGTAACGTGAACATCCACCACGTCCTCCGCCTTTGCTCCTACCAGCTGATCTTCAAAGCCGGGAATAAAAGTGCCGGATCCCAGAGTCAGAGGATAATCCTTTCCGCTTCCGCCCTGGAAGGTCTCTCCGTCCACAGTTCCCTCAAAGTCGATGGTAACGATATCGCCCTTCTCTGCAGCGCGGTCCTCCACGGTAATTGTACGGGAATTTTTCTCCTGCTCTTTCTTCAGCTCTGCCTCGACCTCCTCATCGGTCACTTCCGTATGGGACACAGGCACAGCCACGCCCTTGTACTCGCCCAGGGTTACATCCGGCTTTACAGCCACCTCAGCGGTAAAGATAAAGGGTTTGCCCTTCTCGATCTGCTCTACATGGATCTCCGGCCGGGATACGATATCCAGCTTGCTCTCCTCGGCAGCCTGAGAATAGGCCTGGGGAATCAGCGCATTGGCAGCGTCCTCATAGAAGACCCCTGCGCCGTACATTTTTTCAATCATAGCTCTCGGCACTTTTCCTTTGCGGAATCCGGGAATGCTGATATTCTTTTTCTGCTTGAGATAGGCGCTCTGCAGCGCTTTCTCCAGCTCCTCAGCGGAAACTTCAATGGTGAGTTTCGCCATGTTCTTCTCCAAGTTTTCAACTTGAACGCTCATTGTAAATCTTCCTCCTTTATATATGGAAAGTATTTTTTCTCATAAAGATATAGTCCGCCCGTGACAGCCATTAGAGAAGTATAGCATAAACTATTTTAAAACGCAAGACGAACTGGAAGATTCCTTTCAGCATCCCCGCAAGCTTATGCCTCCTGTTCCGGTCCGATCAGCCCGCGTACACAATCTGCTCTTTGATCTCCAGGGCTTTCTCCTGTCCATCCAGCAGGCGGACCAGCTCCAGACCGAAATCAATGGCCGCGCCTACTCCCTTGGCAGTGGTAATATTGCCGTCGCTGACCGTGGGAACATTCTGCACCTGGGCTCCGGTGAGCTTCTCTTCCATGCCGGGATAGCACACGGCTTTTCTTCCCTGCAGGAAGCCCAGAGCGCCCAGCACGGAGGGAGCCGCGCAGATAGCCGCGATCCGTTTGCCTTCCTGATATTTTACTTTCAGCATAGAAGTCAGAGCCGCGCACTCTCCCAGATGCAGGGTTCCCGGCATTCCTCCCGGGAGCAGAAATACATCCCCGTCGTTTCCGTCTACATTCTCCAGAAGGGCATCGGCAGCCAGACGGATGCCGTTGGCTCCGGTCACCAGTTCCTTTCCTGTAATAGATACGGTGCAGACCGTGTGGCCGGCTCTGCGAAGGATATCCACCGGTGTCATCGCCTCTACCTCTTCGCATCCGTCTGCCAGAAAAACATAGATTTTTGCCATTTTTTTATACCTCCCGCTGTATATTTGTCGTGTTTTCCGTTTACAGCCCATAGTATACAACATTTCTCCTTTTTTTCCAATACCAACCCGCCGGAACCCGCAGGTTTACAGGGCCCGCGCCCTGTTGCGGTGGACAATTCCTTCTTTTCTGTGTTAAAATACAGGTAAGAAAAGGATACAAATCTTATCTGTACCTTCCGCCGAAAGGGGGTGATTTCCCATGGAGATCGAGAGAAAATATCTGCTGCACAGGCTTCCGGAAAAGCTGGAGCAGTATCCCCGCCTGCGCATTGAACAGGGCTATCTGTGCACGGCGCCGGTAGTGCGCATCCGCAGGCAGGACGATACGTATTATCTGACCTATAAAGGCAGCGGCCTGATGATCCGGGAGGAGTACAATCTTCCCCTGACGGAAGCGTCCTATGCGCACCTGCGTGAAAAAATCGACGGAATTCTGCTTTCCAAAACCCGATATCTGCTTCCGCTGAAAGGGAATCTGACTGCTGAACTGGATGTATTTGACGCTCCCTATGAAGGACTCTGGCTGGTGGAGGTGGAATTTCCCGATCAGCAGTCAGCAGAACAGTTCGTTCCTCCGGAATGGTTTGGAGAAGATGTCACATTTTCCGCGAAATATCACAACAGCACCTTGAGTCTGCCTTCTTCATCCGCTTCCTGATTTTCAGGTTCCGACAAATTGCAACAAAGTGTTTTGCTATTGATTGATGCTGGATTGTTTATTTTTTCCTGGTTTGCGTTTAAACTGAAACCATACAGTTTCCATATGTGCAAGGAGAGAATATTATGAATTATTCACATCTCAACGAGTTACGGCTGTTAGGCCTGACCATTGCCTATTACCGCCGTGCCAAAGGCATGACACAGGCAGAACTGGCGGAGGCAGTACATATCAGCCGTACCCATATGAGCAATATTGAAGCGCCCAACAGCCGCACTTCCATTTCCCTGAACCGGCTGTTTGACATTGCGGACGCTCTGGATATACAGGTAAAAGATCTGCTGGACTTTCAGGGTAAAGACCTTTAATAAATGAGATGAATCCCCTTGGAAAGAGACATGCGTTGTCCCGGTTTCCAGGGGGATTTTTCTGTTTCCAGGCTTTCAAAATTTTTACAATTCCCGCGCTTTTCTTACGCAGGCTTTGGAAGCTTCCATCACCGCGCTGCGGAATCCTTTTTCCTCCAGAACCCGCACAGCCTCCATGGTGGTGCCTCCCGGAGAGCAGACCATATCCTTCAGTTCGCCCGGATGTTTTCCCGTCTCCAGCACCATTTTGGCGCTGCCCAGCACTGACTGGGCCGCGAACTCATAGGCCTGTGCTCTGGGCATGCCGTCTGCCACTGCCGCGTCCGCCAAAGCTTCAATGAACAGAAACACATAGGCCGGAGAACTGCCGCTGGCTCCCACTACCACATCGATCAGGGGTTCCGGAACCACCTCTGTTTTTCCGAAGCTTTGAAAAATTTTCTCCACCGTCTCCAGCTCCGCCCCGGTCACAAAGGAATTGGGACAGAGCGCTGTCATGCCCTCTCCCACCAGAGCCGGGGTATTTGGCATGGTCCGCACCAGCTTCGTGGGCTTTCCAAAGGTGGAGTCCAGCCACTGCAGGGTCTTCCCCGGAGCCAGCGTCACTACCATGGTTTCCGGCTTTACAGCCTCTGTGATCTCCTGAATGACCTCCTCCATATACACCGGCTTCACCGCCAGAATCAGCACGTCCGCAAAAGCCGCCGCCTCTGAATTATTCTCCGCCGCCAGGATTCCGATTTCCTCCCGGATCTTTTTCCTGGTAGCTTCTGTTCTGGCGGAGGCCATGATCTGTCCCGCCGGCACCAGATTCTGTTTCCTGATGCCCCCGATGATGGCCCGGGCCATATTTCCGCATCCGATAAATCCTATTTTCATTTGCAAATTCCGCCTCCCGCTGTGATTTCAGCCGCCGGCATACGCCGGCGCTGCTTCTATTATAAAATTCTTTTTTTGGCTGCGCAAGCGTCAGACAGGCTTTCCGGTATTTTTCTCAAAACAGGTCCGGTACCAAAGCAAAAACATGTAAATAGTCCAGATTTTTCTGCCGGAATCCTCCTTTCTTCTGTAATGCCGGTCCAGCAGGCGGAGAATTTCCGGAATCCGAAAAAATTCCCGGGCGGCAGGGCCTGTAAACTCTTCCCGCACCATTCTGTAATATTGTTCTTCCCGAAGCCAGGTTCGGATGGGCACCGGAAATCCCAGCTTGGGTTTTTCCGCTGTCGTTTGGGACAGTCGGCGCTCCGCCGCCGCCCGCATCGCATATTTTGTGGCTGCGTCCGTGACCTTCCATTTTTTCGGTATAGAGGCCGCTGCCCGGAACACTTCCAGATCCAGAAAGGGAACCCGCAGTTCCAGAGAATGCGCCATGCTCATGCGGTCCGCCTTCAGAAGAATGTCTCCCACCATCCACAAATTCAGATCCAGGTACTGCATCCTGGTCACATCGTCCAGTCCGGCGGATCTCCGATAATAAGGCCTGCACAGTTTCCAGGGATCCTCCGCCAGTTCCGGATTCCGGAGAATCTTCTGTTTTTCCTGCCGGGTAAACATAGAAGCGTTGCCGATAAAGCTTTCCTCCAAAGGCCGCCCTGCCCGGATCAGAAAATCACGGCCCGGCAGATCCGGCAGAAAACCCGCGGCCCGCCCCAGAAATTTTCTCAAACCGGAGGGCAAAAGCCTCTGATAGCCGGCATTGGAGTCCGGCATGTGGTAGATCCGGTATCCTCCGAACAGTTCGTCCGCCCCCTCCCCGGAAAGCACCACTTTTACCTGCCGGCTGGCCAGTTCCGAGACAAAATAAAGAGCTACGCAGGCTGGGTCCGCCAGAGGCTGGTCCATATAATACTGAACCGCCGGCAGGGACTCAAAAAATTCATCTCCGCTGATGATTCTGGCTGTATGCTCCAGATTTTTTTCCGCGGCTGTTTTCTGTGCCCAGTCGATCTCATTGCAGCGGCTGTCCTCCGCAAACCCCACTGTAAAAGCTTTCTGCCCGGAAAAATAGGACGCCGCCCAGCTGGAATCCACCCCGCTGGACAGAAAGCAGCCCACCTCCACATCGCTGACCCGGTGCGCCTTTACGGAATCCTCAAAGGCAGCCTCGATCCGGTCCGCCGCCTCGGTCAGCGGCATGGCTTCATCCGGGCAGAAAACAGGCTCCCAGTATCGGCGGATATGCAGCGTACCGTTCCGGTATCTCATACAGTGGGCGGGGGGCAGACAGAAAATACCGCGATAAAAAGTCTCCGGCGGAACCGGATACTGAAAAGAGAGATAGCGTTCCAGGGTTCTTTCATTCAGCTGCCTCTGAAATCCCGAGAACTCCAGAAGGCTCTTGATCTCTGAGCCGTAGACAAAATGCCCGCCGCACTCCATGTAATGCAGCGGCTTAATGCCGAAAAAATCCCGGGCAAGAAACAGCCCTTTCTCCCTCCGGTCATAGATGCAGAAGGCAAACATCCCCCGAAGTCTCCGGAGCATGTTCTCTCCCCACTCTTCGTAGGCGTGGACCAGCACCTCTGAATCTGATTCTGTATAAAAAAAATGACCGCGGGCAAGAAGAATTTTCCGCAGTTCTCTGTAGTTGTAAATTTCCCCGTTAAAGGTCAGCACCAGCGACCTGTCCTCATTATATACCGGCTGATTTCCGGACTGCAGATCGATGATGGCCAGCCGGCGGAATCCCATATGGATCCCCGGCTCCTCGAAATATCCGCTGCTGTCCGGCCCCCGGTGAGCCATTCGGTCCGCCATCCTTCGGATCTGCGCTCTGTCGCAGCCCGTATCTCCGATATAACCGCAAATTCCACACATAAGCCGATTCCCTCCGGGCCTTCTGAATTTCTGATACAAGCTTAGTATATGAAACCTGCGCCGTCAAATACGCCCGGATATTAAAAATCCTGAAATTTTATCTGTGATCCCCGGCACCATGGCGGAAGTTCCGTCTCCAGCACAATTTTCTGCCCGGTAAAGGGCTGCGCAAAGCGCAGTTTCCAGGCATGAAGCAGCGCGCCCTTTCCCCGGGGATCCGTCCCGTACAGCGGATCTCCCTCCAGGGGGCAGCCCAGATATGCCATGTGGACCCGGATCTGATGGGTGCGTCCCTGTTCCAGTTTCAGCTGAAGGAGGGCTTTTTTCCTCCCCTTTTTCTCCCAAACCCTCAGCACCCGGTAATGGGTTCTGGCAGCTTTTCCCTTGGGGGATACCTGCATTTTCATCAGCTCCCCTGGAATCCTCTGAATGGGAGCGTCCACTGTTCCCTCCGCCGGTTCCGGGCAGCCTTCCGCCAGGGCCAGATACGTTTTTTCCAGGTTGCCATCTCCCCGCTGCCTGGCCAGAATGCCGGCTGCCTCCCGGTTTTTAGCAAACAGCAGAATCCCTGACGTATCCTTGTCCAGACGCCCCAGCAGGCGGATCATTCCTCCGGTTCCCTGTTCCCTCAGATAGGCCGCCGCCAGGTTGGAGAGAGTATCTCTCCAATGTCCATGAGAGGGGTGGCAGACCATGCCCGCCGGCTTTTCCACCGCCAGCAGATCCCGGTCTTCGTAAAGGATTTTCAGCTTTCCGATGCCAGAGCAGGCTTCCACCTTTCCGGCCTTTTCCCCGCCTGTTTCCAGCCTGACCTCCAGAAGGTCCCCGGTATGCAATGTCTGTGTCACCCGCTGCCGAAGGCCGTTGAGCCGGATCCCCTCTTCCCGGAATTTCAGGCGGCTGATCTGCTTCCGGGACAGACCCAGACCAATCCGCAGGAATCTTTCCACACTCTGCCCCGCGGCTTCTTCCGCCACATGAATTTTTAAAACCTGATCCTCCATACTCTATCCTCTGCCCTGCAAAACTTTTCCGATTTTTCCTGATTATACCCTTTTCCCCGTCCTGAGGCAATCTCTTCTGACCATTTTCCCACGGCTGCATATACTGATAGAGTAGGAAAGCAGGAGGTCTGATATGGCAAAAAAGGTATGCGCGCTGGTCTGCGCCGCCCTCCTCTGCTGCGGCGTTCTGGCTGGATGCGGCGGAGAGGGCACATCAGAAAAAGAAGCTTCTGTCCCGGCCACAGAAACCGAACTCATCCCTGTTACTCTCAATGAAGTGGCACATTCTATTTTTTACGCTCCTATGTACGTGGCTGTTGAAGAAGGATACTTTGAGGAGGAAGGCATTGATCTGACTCTGGTCAACGGTTTTGGAGCTGACAAGGTGCTCACAGCTCTGATCTCCGGGGAAGCGGATATCGGATTCATGGGGCCGGAATCCTCCGTGTACGCTTATCTGGAAGGAGCCACCGACGTAGTTGTCAACTTTGCCCAGCTGACCCAGCGAGCGGGAAATTTCCTTGTGGGCCGGGAGCCGGAAGAGGATTTTCAGTGGGAAGACCTGAAAGGAAAGTACGTGCTGGGAGGCCGGAAAGGCGGCATGCCCCAGATGGTGTTTGAATACGTGCTGAAACAGAACGGCATTGATCCCGGAAAAGATCTGGAGATCAACCAGGGCATCGACTTCGGTTCCACGGCCGCGGCTTTCTCCGGTGGGCAGGGGGATTATACCGTTGTGTATGGTGAGTTACTGCACTATTAGATAAGGAAATCTTTTCTGTTTTTTATTTAGAATATCACAGAATTTTCCGTGAAACAATATCTCAGTTTTTCCTTCCTGTCGATTTCTTTTCTCTTATGACTGATTCTGTCGTTTTCCGTCTAAAAATCGCAAAATCTTTGGAAATATTTTACAATTAAGGTACAACACGACGGAAAGGAGAGATGATGGATGACAAGGGCAGAGCAGCTTATCAGAAAAGCAAGATTTTCCAAACGTTATCAGGGCTACCAGTATCTTCTGCAGTGCATCGAACTGGTCCTCGATGATGACAGCCGCCTGTGCGCGCTGTCCAAGCAGGTATACCAGCCGATTGCGCAGAAATACCGTATCTCCTGCCGGTGCATTGAACGGGATATCCGCACAGCCAGGGACTACGCCTGGCAGAGAGGCGGCAAGGAGTTCCTTGAAGAAATCAGCGGCGGAACCTTCTATGAGGCCCCGTCTGTCGGGGAATTGATCGAGATACTGGCAGTGTATCTGAAGGAAGAACATGAGCGTGAACACACTGCATGAGCAGCCCCGGGACGCTGGTTCCCGGGGTATACTTTTTGCTGTTCGCATATTGCAAAGCAGATTCGCATATGTTATAATGCCGATAGGCAAAAAGATAATACAAGTCCATTGCGGACGACAATGAAAAGCCCCGGTGCTCCCAACACCGAGGCTTTTCTATTCCCATTTTTGGAGTGGCAGGGCTTATGGCCACAGGCTAGTTACCGACTATTCATCGCTGTCTAACCATTTGATGATGAGGTGGCAAACCACACCAGCCGCAACAGCGACTACAAAAGATAATACAATGTCCATTGCTTTCACCCCCTTCCTTTACCTGTCTAGGGGCGGTAACAGAAAAATTATAGCATACCCTTCTTACGCCTGCCACAATTTTCTCCACGAAAAACCCCTTCCGCCGGTCAGTTCCGACAGAGGGGTGTGTGTTTAGTCGTATCTTACATAATCCTGGTGGATGTATCCCACTCCGATCCCGGCCACTTTAACGTGGACCCATTCACCGGATTTCTGTCCATCCACCTCAAACCGATTCCCGGTATTGACCTGGCCCAGGATGGTCCCATTTGGGGTCTGGCGCACGCGGACACCGTCTGCTGTGCTTGTAGCGGTTCCGGCCGCCTTCCAGGCCGTATCATACAGCACATACTGGTCACTGACCCAGCCAATGCCGATTCCGGCCACTTTGACATGCACCCATCCAGCAGAAACCTGGCCATCTACCTCAAAGCGGTTCCCCTGTCCAAGCTGGCCGATCACAGTGCCGCCCGGGGTCTGACGCACGTTGACGCCGGTATCCGTACAGGTTGCGGTACCCGCGGCATGCCAGGCAGAGGATTCCGGCACATTGCTGCCGGCGGATCCGGAAGCAGTACAATACTCCGCATCAATGCAGATCCATCCCGCACCGGAGAGCAGCTTGCCCCAGCTATTTGATACCTCTGTGATTGTGTAGGATCCTTTGTCCGTGATGCTGCCGCACTGGGCGTATTTTGTGCTGGGGCCGGTCCGGATCGCCAGATCGTCCACGTTGACCTTATACAGGCCTGTGCCGTAGGTTCCAGACCCTCCGCCCGACGGCGTACTGGGCGCCACGGATCCGCCGGTCAGTTTTGCTTTAAACTCATCCCACGTCCAGGTACCGCGATAACGGTTATTATTGCAGTACGGTGCCGGACACCATTTATTGACGATGTCATAATGGCGCAGGACATGATCCGCACCCACACCCAGCTGCTGCATCAGATATTTGACCAGCTCCACGCAGGCTTTCTGGGTTTCCTCGGTAAAATACCAATACGGATCCTCCGCATTGCCGGCATTCCCATCACACTTCGGGCACATCTCAATCCCGATAGTATTACTGTTCCGGGCATACGGGTGCTTCTGGGTGTAATATCCAGCTGTCCCTACCTGCCACAACACTGCATCATGGTCTGCGGCCTTGTAAATAGTGCCGTCCCAATAGATGTAGTAATGGGCGCCGTATCCGCCAGAATCGACTTTATTGTTCTGGCCAACAACACCAAGATAGTGTACTGCGATGTACTGTTTTGCGTTGCCCCACTGAGGAACATTTTCACGGCTGGCAGACGTTACATCAATAATATTAGGCATTCTTTTCTTCCTCCTCTGTTGTTTCTGCAGGTACCTCCGGCAGCCCTGCGATGCTGGTTAGCATGGACACCACGCCAGCAAGCAGGGACGCCGACACCACAATGATCCAGTCCACCTCTGAGATTACCGCCGAGGCTCCGATTGTGGCCACCGCGGTCTGCGCTACTGTTTTCACCGCCCGGACTCCGGCGGCTTTCAGCCACTGTTTCCAGTTTCTTTTCATACTCATCATCCTTTCTTTTTAAATAAAATATGCTACGGCGGCCACCAGACCACTGCCGATCGCCGCCGCAATAGCGCTCAATATGCCTGTTTTTAAGGTACTCCAGTTTTTTGCCGGCTCTTTTTCCAGCGCGTCTACCCGACTGATCATATCGTCCTGCTTTTCAGCCAGATTTCCAACACTGACCGTCAGTTCCCGCACAGATGCAGTCAGATCAGTCAGCTGCTGCACGTTCTCCTCCAGCAGCTCCAGGCGCTTGTTTGTGCGCCGGTGCTCATCATCGGTCCGCCGGTTGTGCTCATCGTACTCCAGGCGGGTCACATACTCTTCCATCGCTCTCACCTCCCCTACTCTACTTTGACCAGCACCGGATAGATCAGGATCTCCGGCGGGATCTGGTAGGTAAACTCCAGTTCGTAAGTGGCCCCCTTGGCCTGCGGCTGGATCAGGGCCATCAGGATCACTGTCTTATCATCCACCTGGCTGATCTCGCAGTCCCCGGCAGCCTCCTCGGTCAAGCCGCAGCACAGCCTGTAAGCGGCCTTCGCCACCTCAAACGGCTGGTTATTGCAGGACCGCACCTCGATCATGACGTATTTTTTCTCGCCAAGCTCAAACTTTACCCTATCCATTTTTGCACCTCCTGCAGCCATGATACCCGGCCATATATGCTTCCGGCAGCGTCCTGATAACGTAATGATCTATCAGCTGCGCGTAATACGGGATCAACAGCAGGCGGGCGCAGGTCTCAGCATAATACTGGATCTGCACGCTGCACTGCAGATGCCCCCTTGCTCCGCTGTCGCTCTCAGCCCAGATCTCAATATCCTGTAATCCCGGTTGTCTGGGAGCAAGGCCCTCCCAGTAATCCGGACGGTCCGGCACGGGATGGAATTCCACCGCCGTGCCGTTTACCTCACCCCAGCACCTTATGATCATGCAGTCGGGTCGATCACCTTGAAGGTAATAGTAAGCGTACCGGACGCGTCCACGGTTGTCGCAGATGCTACCACGTCCGTGATTACCGGCGCCTTGGTGTCCAGTGTCACATGACGGGTTACGGTTGTAGTCTTACCCAGGCTGTCCTTAGCGATAACAGTGATTGTATTATCGCCCTCAGTCAGCGTGACCTCCATACTAAAGGCGCCCTCGGTCACCGTTACCTTTTCCCCGTTTACCGTCACCTCCGCAAGGGTCACCGCATCCGATCCAGCTGCCGCAGTACCGGCAACAGTTACCTTATTGGAGTTAGTCACAAGACCTTCGGCCGGGCTGGTTACATTCAGGGTCGGTGCTGCCGTAGAAATAACAAAGTTCACAACGTCCTCATCGGATGTATTTCCGTCATTGTCCTGCACCGTCAGCTGGATCTTGTTTGCCCCATCAGACAGGTTGGTGGCGGTATAGGTACCGATCTTCTCTCCGCCGGAGCCATCGGTATAGCTGATTCCGGACGTAACCTTGACACCGTTGATCCGCAGATTGACGGAATCCATGTTGAGCCCGGATCCGCCGGCGTCCTTGACGCTAAATGTGATTTCCTGCGTCGATGCGCCCAGTACAGATCCTTCGGTTGGGCTGGTGATGGTGGCCGTAGGCTTGGTCTTTTCCAGGACGCGGAGTTTCAGCTCGTCCCCATATGTTTCATCCGCAGAATCCATGACCGCTTCGTTCCCCGCCTCGTCCTCCGCGTGGATCTCCAGCCCGTATACATGGTTCGGCTGGCTCCAGGAAGACTGGGCCGGCGCGGTAACCTGCGCGGTCCAGGTCTGTGTATCCTCATCGTATGTGGCATTGACCCTCTGCCCGTTAATCATTACATATGCTGTTTTTACTGCCATAGCTTTACTCCTTTTTTACTGTTATCGGATAATCATAGGGGTAGTCATAGGGATAATCCATCTCATACTCCACCTTAAATGTGATCGTTACAGGCTCTTTGACAGACACCTGCTTTTTATCTGTCTCAACCTCTTTTATCCGCATGATCTACCTCCTCCTGTTTACGCTGCCTCGAAGTACCTTCCCGGACACAACTCAGCCAGGGCATTGTACAGCGGCTGCCCGGGATCCTCGATGCACTTGGCGGTCAGATCCCCCTCTCGGTAATATTTCCCGGCTTCCGGCTGCATGTTTGCCTTCCAGGGGACGGGATCCGCCAGGGTCCCGGCATGGACAAGGTCGATCCGGGTCCAAAGGGACGCGGTATCCATTCCAGGCTTCCAGTTTTCCTGGGACGTGTGCTCCTGCAGGCACTTATACAGCGCCAGGAAGCCGTCCTCTTCTACGGCTACCCGCTTATCCTTCTTATATGTCACGCCGTTTGGGTTCCAGCGCTCCACATATTCCAGCACATCCAGGCACTGCTGGTCCGTCATGGATTCCGTGGCGTACTGGAGGGCCAGCCTGGCGGATTCCGGTATTTTCCCGCCGGATTCCTTCAGCTTTTCCACGTCTTCCTCCACCTGTGCCAGGCGCGTGTCCGGATCCGCTTCCGCTTTTCGCATTTCCACCTCCCAGATGGCGCCGGTATACTCGCTGATGCAGACCAGCTCCGTGTACCCCTCATACACCCGGTCTGCCTGTCCGGTTTCCCGGACGGTCATTTTCTGCACGGCCAGCACGTCCTGGAAAATAGCTTTCAGCCCGGCGGAGGTCTGATTCAGGAGGCGGATTTTCAGTGCTCCGCCTGTCTCCGTGACGGTCTGTACAGAGACCTGTTGTCCATCATTCATGATCAGTTTCATTTCTTCTCCTTTCTGCCGCTTTGCGGCATAAAAAATAAAGTGCACAGCAAAACGCACCCTTACGGATGCGTTTTGACATGGGCTTATAGGTTCTGTCTTATGATGCTTAAATTACGGAGATTTTTGTCCAATCCTGCTCAACTGTTCCTGTTTCGGCGGCCTGGCGCATAAAATACACCGCCCCACTTAACGTATAGGCATATTTTAGATGCTTCTTCGCGCTGCCCCCACCGATGCCTATGGAAATCATATAGCCGCCCCAGTCATCCGGAGCGCCTTTTTCTGTGCCATAATAGGCCTGATAGATATAAATGCCTTCGCCAAAACACCCATATTTCAGATTTTCGGAGCTGACATCATATATTTTTAATGCCCGGCCTGCTGATCCGGGCTCCCGACTACCTAAAATCTCCATATTGCTGTTTAGCGAACTAATCCGCGTCTGCATCTCCAGCATCGTCTGGATCGGTGTAAACACCGCCGTTACCTCTTCGATATTGATGCCGTTCAGGTGTACCTGATACATCGGCATATCCACCACCAGATCCCCGTCCTGGATATCCCCTTCTCTGTAGGCTGGCACGGAGGGGGCAGAGGCGTCTGGTGTCCCCTGGATCACCGCCCAGTCTACGTTTTCCACCTGCGTCCCTGCGTTTTTACTGTACCTGGCAACAATCAGATCAATCCGTTTCATGCCCTGGGTACCGTTCTGGATGACCACCGCGTCATAGGTGCCCTTCTGGATAACAGACAGGCAGCCCTGATGCACCAGCGCCCCGTCCCGGATCCGGATTTCGTTGTTGCTGTAGGTTTCCGCGGCCATCTTTTGGCCGATATTCAGCACATAGCTCTCTTCCCCAAACGCTCCCTGATTCAGCATCCGGTCCTGCCAGCTGGTCACATGCGCTTCATTTTGCTGTACTGTTACTGCTTTCATGTCTCGTCTCCTTCTATCTTATATTCCAGACTCTCTTCGCCATCCTTATATTTCCAGATTTTCCCGGTAACCGGCTTTTTCACATAGATCCCTGTGATATAATCCCGGCCGCCTATGATATCCCCGATATCAACCTCCATTCCAAGGGAGGATACATCCATTTTAAAGGTCTGCTTTCCCATCAGTTTTTCCAGGCGGTCCCGGCCGCCTTCTTCCAGGTCTTCCGCTTCCGCGTTGGTATTCTCGTAGACTTCCGCCACCTCATCAATGCCGGTATAATACTGCGTTTTCCCAATGCTCCCATCCGCCTGGACATACAGGTGGATCACAGTCCTGTCCTTCAGTTCGCCGCTTCCCAGGCAGATCAGATGATTCACCCCGTTCCAGGTCACTTCAGCCGTATAATCCAGCCGGCTGTCTGAAGACAATTCGATCTGGTCCGAATAATCCACTGCCGGCACCGCGGACAGTTCCACATAACCAGGAATCCCCTGTTCCTGCTGCATGTAGCAGACCTTCAAGCGGTACCCTGCGGACGCCAGCAGCCTGCCCAGCCCATCCAGCAGCGTGCAGTACCGCGGGAATTGGTAGCTGCTGACGCTGACACCGGTATCCTCCCCGGATACCCGCATCAGATCCGGGAATTCCGGCTCTGCCAGGCTCTTCATAATGGTATGCAGTTCCCCGGATACCGTCCGGTAATCCTGCCCGGCCGGCGGCTCTATGATCTTCTTGTTCAGCAGCCCGCGCCAGGTGTATCCTTTGATAAGGACAGCATCCTCGCTGGTATCTGTCCCGATCCCGCCTACCAGCCCGCCATATTCCGTCCCTGGCCGGAAGATCCGGCAGTTTTTTACCACATCCCCCTGCCAGTCCCGGGCACTGACGGTCACAACGAAATCATTCGTATCACCCAGGTCCACATCAATGTCCGCACCTGTCAATTCCCGCATCTCATTCCCGTCCGGGTTCGTCAGGATCAGTTCCACAGCGGCTCACTCCTCTCCTTGTAGAGTGTTAAGTCAAATCCAAACTGCCCGGACCAGTTCAGGGTCAGGGTGCCTCCCGGAATCTGGTCAAAGATGGACCCCTCCTGCTTGATCCGGTAATCATACTTGCTCTGGCTCGTCCCGTTGGCCAGGTACTTGACCACCGTATGGGCCCGGCTGTCAATGACCACATAGTCCGATGGATCCAGGGTATCATACAGCCCTATTGGCTTTCCGTTCACCAGGATCCTGGGATCTGCGCAGGGACCATAGATGGTCATACGGTAATCTGACGCGGTATAGTGGTCCGTAGCCCAGGACACCAGCCCCGCCTCAGCCGGGGCATAGTCATATTCATAGTCATAGGGGTAATCCAGGCTGCCGGCGGAGGCTGCGGAGGGCGACCGGAAGAACTGTTTGGTCTCTTCCTGTACCCAGTGCGGATAGTCCGTTGCCAGCGTCAGGGTGTTGTCCATAATCCCGCAGTCATATTCCCAGTCAGCTTTCGTGGACGCGATGATGTAGCATGCCAGGTAATACTCCCCTACATACAGGCGCCCGGGCGTCATCGCCCGGACATCCCCCTCCAGAACATCATGCAGCTGCCGCAGGTTGGCTTCGTATTCCTCTTCCGTATCCCCAAAAACCGATATAGTCAGGTCATGTTCCTGCACCTCTTTCCCGAATCCCGTGATCCGGCGGTTCCGGGTGGTATAGTCCCAGGCGTAGTCCATAAAATCCCCGGTCTGCATCCAGTAGGGCATGCGGTCCAGATAGATCCGCTCCCGGCCGTCTCCGGACTGGTAATAGATCTCTTTCATGACACCTTCCGCACCATCCTTCCTACCTCCCGGTCGTCAAACACATATTTCATGTTGCTCCAGTAAGCCGCTGTTATGTCTCCGTACTCCTTTGCCAGCTTTCTCAGGTCCTCGTCGGTAAAATTCCGGCCGGCGCTTTTCCCGGATAGGATCTCCGCGGCCCCGCTCCGGTACTGCCGTCCTATCCCCGCGCTGTGGGCATTTACCACGTCATACACATCCGCCATTCGTCGGCTGGCAGATGCAGAATCTTCCAGCGCTCCGTCATAGGCGGAAACAATCGAATGGCCCAGATCTCTATATGTCCGGAGCAATTTCGGGCGTTCATCCTCCGCGCCAAGTATAGCACCCTGAATTGTATACCGACCGCTCTGCCGGAATACCTTCGACGGGGATTCTACTTTAACTGCAGCATTATATGCCGCTGTTGCGGCATTTCCAAGACTGGTATATTTGTCTACCAGCAATTTTCGCATTTCTTCCGATCCGTTGATGTAACCTTGGATCGTATTGATTCCGCTCTGATATGCTTCATCTGACTGATCCATTTTATCCATAGCATTATCCAGATCAGTCTGAAGCTGAGACATGGATTCTGAAAAATCAGTCTCCATATCGGCAATCGTAGTGGAAAACTTCTTCTTGCCTTCTTCTACCTTGCCAAATTTCTCATTCAGGCCACCTGGCCCCATGATCTTATCCTGTCCGGCATCAACGATTGTCTGCAGGATCGCCGCGGATTCCGCGGAACCATCTGACAGCTGTGCCAGAAGGCCCTCATCCACGCCCCAGGAGATTGCTGTCTGCATGTTCTGAGAAAAGGTGTCCAGGTAGGCGATCTGGGAATCCAGGGCGCCCATCATCTCGTCCACAGAGAGGCTGCTCTCCGTAGTCATGGTATTAAACAGCCCAAGTTGTCCGGTAATGCTGGTATAAGCAGAATTATATGCCTCATCGTATTGCTGTTGCAGCTCGCTGATCTTTGTATTGATCTGATCAATCTCTGCCTGGATCGTTTCCTTTGCGGAAGTGTGTGCGTCTGTCAGCATGGATAGGGCTTCGACTGATGTCCCGTAGGCCGCATCCTGCCGTCCTAGGGAATCAATTTGTTCCAGCGTCGCATTAATCAGTTCCCGGGCACTGCTGTCCACATCCGCCAGCATCAGCCCGTAGTATTCCGCGTCCACAGAGGCCTGCTCCAGGGTCTCCGAGTTTGCTTCCGTGGCGCCCTGCGCCTCTTCAAGGGCTTCCCTGAGTTTATCCACCTCCCGCTGGGTCCCGTTGACGGTCTCGCCGTACTCCTCATAGTACCGGGGATTTTCTTCGATCTCTTCATTCAGGCGGGCTTCCGCGTCCGCCAGCTGTTCCGCGATCTCCTTCTGTTCCGCCGCGGTCTGGTTATAGTCTTTCGCGGCCTGCGTGCGGTCCTCCACAGCGGAATCATAGGCTTCCTGCGCCGCAAAGGCCCGCACCACCTCATCGATGGATTCCGCTGTCTGGCTCAGGCTGTCGTTCAGTTCATCATAGCTAAGCCCCAGGTCTGGGACTTTTTTATTTAATTCATCCACCAGGCTGCTGAGTTTCTGTTTCTGCGCCGCACTTTTATTTTCTACCTCTGACAGATCCTGTACCTGTCTCCAGAGTGCCATGATCTCATCCGAATTGTTATGGTACTCCTCAGACAGTTCCTGGTATTCATCCCTGGTCTGCTCCGCTTCTTCCCGGGCTGCCCTCATGTCTTCGGCCAGTTTCTCCGCATCGCTCTTCCCCACAAGGGCGCTGAATGCGGCAAGGCCGGCCACCAGGCCCGAAATCGCTGTGACGACAAGGCCAATAGGGTTTGCGCTCATGGCTGCGTTCAGGCCCGTCTGGGCGGTAGTCGCCGTCACCGTTGCTGTTGCCTGCGCGCCTTTAGCCGCCGTATTCGCCATTGTGGCCGTCGTATCCGCCGTAGTAGCCGCAGCCTGCGCGGTCGTGCCTGTAACCAGCTGCGTGACCGCCCTCCAGGTATCCTTCAGACGGTCGATCAGGCCCTGGGCTTTTTTCGTTACCCAGATCGTCGCCATAGCCGCGCCTGCCGCCCCGGCTACCGGCACAATGATGTCCAGGTTATCCGCAATCACCTTCAGGCCCTTCTGGGCTACCGGAAGGAGCTTCTGGGCCATCGGCTGGATGATCTGCGTCTGCATGGTACGCCCCAGGGATTTATACTGATTTTCCAGGCTGTCATACCGGACCTCTTTCAGGGATTCCATGCTTCCGCGGACATCGCTGTAAGTATCATTGACCTGGTCCAGAGATGTAATGACAGCCATGGCGTTATCCTCACCCAGCGCCGACCAGGTATTGCTGGCAATGGTAAGCGCCTCCTGTTGGTTCTCCATATTGGACAGATCATTGATGATGCTATAGAACACATCTTTTGTCGTGGCCTCGCCGTTCTGCCAGGCAGAAAACAGTTCCTGCGTCCGGGCAGAGAAAGAACCGATGTTTTCCTCGATCCGGCCATCAGACAAGGAGATGGAAAATTCCTTCACGAAGTCGTTGACCTTGTCCAGGTTATAGGCCCCGGAATCCAGGCCATTCTGAAGGATCGTGAACATCTCTTCCGCGGAAAATCCCGCCTGGCTCCACAGGGAGCTGTACTCCGCCAGGTTGTCCGTCAGTTCGTTGGACTTATTCAGGCCGTTCTGGGCGCCCACGACGATGTAGTCGAACGCTTCCTCCGCATCCAGCCCCATATTGACCATCAGCGCGTCCACGCCGCGGAGGGTCTCATCCATATCCATCCCGGAAAAGGTCTCATCCAGGGTCATGGCATTTTCCGCCATCTGCTGGATCTTTGTGGGGTCTACTTCCCCGGTGTACTGCTTCACCAGGGCCATAGCGTCCGCGATCTCTGTAATGGAATCTCCATATCCGGCAGTGTACATGTCGTTCATGACGGCATTGTACCCTTCCATCTCTTCCGCGGTGGCTCCGATGCTGCCCTGCAGCTTTTTGGACGCCGAATCCATCTCCAGCACTTCGGACACGGCATTCTGCACGCCGCTGGCCAGCAGGCCGATGCCTTTCTCAATCGCCGCGGAAGCCAGGGAGCCTTTCAGGACATCCCCGAACAGCCCCGCCTGGTCCGCGCTTTCCGCCAGGCTGTCTGCCACATCGTCCAGGCTCCGGTCATACCGGTCCGCCGCGTCTGCCGCCTGCTGAAGCGCTGTCTGGTTCTGCGCCAGCTCCGCGGAGGCTTCCTCAATCCTTTTTGCCAGCTGCTTTGCCTCATCGGACGCCTCTCCGAACTCCAGGACGGCGCTGGCATACTCCTGCTTCAGCTTCCGGACCGTTTCCTGCTGCTCTTTTATGGTCCGGTTCAGCCGGTCATAGGCGGCTTCTGTCTCTTTGGCAGAGGATTTGGTTTTGTCCGCCATATCGTCTATGGCGTCCTGCATGCCATCCAGTGTGTCACCAACGGACTCCGCCCCGGCCTTTGCCTGCTTCTTCAGGTCGTCAAAGTCTTTCCCGATCTGATCCGTATTCAGGCGGACATCCAGTTCTACTTTATGTTCCGACATTTTTGCCTCTCACCTCCTCCATCCGGCGGCGGACGTATTCCTTCATCCGGGCGTTCCGCTTTGCCAGCTTCACCCGGCTGTCTACTGTTTCCTCATCCTCCAGGGCGTAGTATTTCTTCAAGTCGTTCAGACGCTTGATCTCTTTTTTCTTGAGTCCTGACGTGTCCACCCCCCGGATCCGCATGACCTGCTTGATCTTTGTATCGTCCGGCAGGGCGTCAAACAGGGCGGAAAACTTCCACCAGTGCAGGTCCTCAATGTCCTGCAGGTCAATCCCGTATTCGGAAAGAAACGCCGCGTAGATCATCGCCGCGTCCTGCTCAAAGGAATACAGGGCTTTGTCCTTTCGGAAAGATTTCGCGGTCTTGTTCCGCTCATCAGGTTTCTTTTTCTTTTTCCCGCAGTTAAAGAACCACAGGATTTTCTGGATGGCCGCGTCCTCATCCGGCGGGACTACGGGGTAATACTGCCGCAGCATCACCCCGATTTTGACCCGATCCGGGATCCCCTTATCGCGGACCAGCATCTCAAAGAGAATCGAAGTGCGGAACCCAGTGTTGATCTGGTATTCTGCACCTCCGATTTCCACACTCCCGGGAAGCCGGTCTACCAGGATGCTCATCGCTGCGCCCGCGCGGGGCCGTACCGTTTCATGGCGTTGTTCCAGGCGTCATTTAAGAGCTTCGGCACATACACGGCATGCAGCAGCATCATGAATTTCAGCACAATGTGGGCCGTCTTCAGGTTCTCCCGGCCATCAAATACCTTTGCGCCGGATCCCGGGCCAAACACTCCGTCCAGCCATTTTTTCATCGCGGCGATCTGCTCGCGGATAACCTGGCTCTGTAAAAGATTTCCTCTTTCTTCGATCTCCTGCAGGGTCTGGTTTAAACTGGACAGATCCTGTTCCCATTTTTCGGCATCGTCCGCTGCCGTCAGGTCGTAGGGCAGCTCCAGCCCTACGCCTAAAACATCAATCGTCATGTATTACACCTCCCCTGTTCAGTCGCCGACATCTGCTGAGTAAGTATACTCTGTCGGCAGCTCCCCGGCTTTTCTCAGGTCAATATCAATGGCGGAAGATTCCCCGGCGTTTCCGGATCCATCGCTGTTCACGATAATGGACGCTTTTCCCTTCTCTCCTTTCCCCGTGAGGAGGCAGAAATACACGTAGGGTACAATCACCTTGTTTCCGGTGCCGTACTTCATAGCGTGGGACAGCATAAAGTCCTGGGCGGCGTCACCCATGTACCGGTCCCCGGTAATCTTAAAGGCTCTCTGGGTTCCGGTTTTCTGGGTGGACTGTCCCGCCCGGATATAGGTCTTATCCTGGGTGATGGGATTCAGCTGGGCGTCCAGCCCGGCAACTCCCATTTCCACCACTTCAAAGTCGGATTCCGGAGTGGAGTCTGTTCCGCTGATATCAATCGCCAGGACAAAATCGTCGTTGGTCGCATATCCGGTAAAATCCGGTTCCGGCGTATAATTCGCCATCAGTTCACTTAATTTCATGGCTTTCTCCTTTCTCAATAGCTGATTTTAAAATTGATAATGCAGGAGTACAGGACATTCCCGTCCTGGTACCTGGCTGCTTTGTTCGGCCCGGCAGCGATATCCAGCCCCCTGGCCTGATACGTCTTTCCGGCCGGCGGCTTTCTGGTCCGCTGGTAATGGTTGCAGATCTCCGACAGATGTTCCAGGCACTCGGCCTCTTCCATCCCCGGGCGCTTGATGAGGAACATGACCGGGGCCATCCAAAGGGCCGGCCCCCTGGCGTATTTCTTTTCCACTACGGCGGATCCGATCTCCAGATAAATCCGTCCGTCATCGGTCAGCTCATCGGTCACCGCTTCAATCCCGGTGATATCCTGCACTTTGTCTCGGATATTTAATATCAGTTCTGTCTGTGGCTGCATCTTACCGTCCTCCTATCATCTTCTGAATGTCCCTGCGCCATTTCTCGCCGTAGACAGCATCGGCGTGCTTCGTCCACTCGGCCCGGGCCGTGGCGCTGGTATAGGATAGATTATCCGGACCGTATGTCCGGTTGCCTGGCGTTCCGTGCATAATCTTCCCGCCGTGCTGGTATCTGGCGTAGGGCGTATCCCAGCGGACAGTCAGCTCGCCATCCCGCGCTCGCTGATCGGAATGTAGGAAGGCGCTCTGCTGCAGGCTTCCTCCGCCTCCGTTATGAGACACCCCACCGGAAACAGGAACCATCTCATTGATGTCTTCAATGATTTCATCCCGGTAATCCGTCAGGGCTTCATCTGTCCAGCGCTGGATCTCCTTTGTCCCGCCGGCTTTATCAATACTGACCTTAGTCCGCATATCTCACCATCCCAATCTCGTAATGATGCAGCTTCCGCCCATCGTACAGCGGCTCCACGGATACAATCCGGTGCTTCTGGCCCTGGAAATCCACGACCAGATCCTCCCGCAGCTCTCCGGCTGTATTCTGGCTGTTCCGGCAGTCAAAAAACAGCGTGGCGGCCAGCTGCTGCTCTCGGTTGTTCTTGTCCCGGACCACCCGGCTGGAGGGCTCGATGCGGACGTGCGCCAGCTGCCCGATCCGCTCCAGCGTGGCTCCGTTCCAGCCGCTGCCGGTTTTGGTCTCCTGGTACACGGCTGCTGTATGGATCAGCAGCTTTTTGGGGATGGCCCGCATCAGCATCCACCCCCTCGGTACAGGAGACCGGTCGGGGCCAGGATCCGGAGCGCCCGCGGGGAATACACGGACTGGCCGGATTCCCCTTCCGCCCCGCTACCGGAACCGCTGGAAAAGGAAAACTTCCCCAGGGTACCGCTCTGCAGGGAGACCCCGTTGTCCAGGTCCGCGCCGCCGTTGGCGTCCAGGTATTCGATCTCGGCACAGACAGCCTTTTTGACCGCGTACTGGACCGCCTCGGGCATGGCTGCGAAGGTGATCTCCGTCAGGCGGTACCGCGTCATTTCCTCTACGATCTCACCCGCCCGCAGCTCCAGGGCGTCAAAATCCTCTACCTGTTCTCCCCTGTAGGTGTTCAGGTAAAAACACTCATCTACATACATAGGATCACCTCTTTGCGGGATCAGCCCGCATCTACCGGCGCAACCTTGATGCCACGCAGGACCGCGGCGGATTTTGTCGCCTTCACGGCCATCGCCGCGATCATCTCCACCTCGCCGGTCTTTACCGCTCCCGGCAGGGACAGGTTCGGCAGATAGGTCTTCGGCGCCTTCTGTCCGTCCGGCGTTACCGCATGGACGCCGTCCAGGCCCAGGCGGGCAAAGTAGATCGGGGACGTGCCGTCCGCCTCGCTGGTCTCGATGATCTGGCTGGCCTTGCCCGGCTTATCGCCCATGGCCATGATCGTAGTCGTGCCGTACTTCACAATCTCGGATCCAAGGTCTGTCTTGGTCGCGGTAAACTGCGCGGAGTAATCCGCCACCGTCTGGATTGCTGCAAACATGTCGTCATTCACGGCCATCAGGGTGGGGGCTCCATCCATCAGTTTCCGTACCTGACGGATGTAGTACAGGAAGGTCTTCCAGTTCTGCTCAATGGCTTCCGCGGAAGACATGTCCAGGATTGCTGACGGTGTGTAATCCGTCGCTGTGCCTTTGATCGCCTTGTCCAGGCCGTCAAAGGATTTCGTGTTGCTGGCGCTGTCGCCATTGATAAACCAGTCATTAAACAGGGCGCGAACCGCCTTGATCTTCTGGTCCATCTGGAAGGTCAGCTGATTGGTGATTACCTGTTTCTCGTGGTTGATCAGCACACGGTCCAGGTCAAAAGCCCCTCCGAAGATCTTTAAATTTACCGTTACCTGGTCGGTCTTTGCCACATCCTTGGTCTGGTACTCCGTGTTAATATCACGCCCTTCCGCCGTCGGCCAGGTAGATACCCGGTTATACACATAAGTCAGGGAATCGCCGCCCTGGGGCTTCACGCAGTCGTCAAAGACCATCGCGTCCATCAACGGGGATTTCCGGAATTCGTCAATCACATGGTTTGTAAGCTTGCTCTGGGAGAGCTTCTTCGCATCGTCCAGTGTAAACTGTGCCATTCTTCATCATCCTTTCTTTACTTTCCAAAGAGAGCCTCTTCAATCTCATCTTCCAGGTTCTTATCCTTCTTTGCTCCCTTGCCCCTCTGCCGCTGTCCCCAGGCGCCTTTTTCGCCCTCGCCGCTGTCAGAAGAGCCTTTAAACTGCGGGTACTTCTTCAGTACCTCCTCGATGGCGTCCTCAAAGTCCAGGTCTTCATCCTCTTCCATGTAGGATCTTGCCAGCGCCGTCACATCCTTTACGGATTCCTTCGGCACTCCCGCGTCATAGCAGGCCAGCCGCATGGTCAGCTTTTCGGTACGCCTTTTCTCCTTCGCCAGCTCTGTATCGTCGGATTTTCCTCCGCCATCCTCGCCGGTTTTTGCCTTGCCGTCTGGCTTCTCGGACTTCTGCTGCTCCCGCTGCCATTTCCGCTTTTCACGAGCAAGCCGCTTTTCTACAGCCGCATCAATGTCAGCCTGGGTGTACTTCTTTTCGTCAGCATCGTCCTCCCCGTTTTCCCCGGCGCCCTCATCCGCGCCCTGGCCGTCGCCGCCGGCGTCTTCGTCCTCCTGGCCGCCGTCGCCAGATTCAGAGCCTGCGGCACCGCCGCCTCCCCCTTTATCCGCGTCATAAAAGGGATGGCATCTGTAAGGATCATTCATAAATTTGTACATGTTATACCTCCGCTTAAAGCCCGTCGGCTGTTAGATTCCGGATGCCAACCCGTGTTCAATGGCATAATAAAAACACCCCGGAAGGTGTTGTGAACATGTATTTCTAAAACGAAAGTTCAATTTTCTCCATAACCGCTCTCGCTTCAAGCACAGCAATATAATCGGTCATTGCTCTGATCTGCGTATTGTACGTACTTCGCGGGCACGTCGGCGTAAAATTGAGATTTCCTTCATCCCATCTATCTAACATATTTTTTAGCTTTCCATAGCGGATCACCGTCTGGCAGTATTCAGCCTTGAACCGTTCTTTGTAGTCAGTGCTGTTCATCATTTTTACGGTGTCTTTTAGTTCCATTGGTCTTTTATCCATAACTTTCACCCTTCCTTTCTTAAAAACAGGTATAAAAATACCACCGGCCATTTCTGACTGGTGGTTCTTAATCAATATCCAGTTCTTCTGCGATCTCTGACAGGGATTTCCCATGATAAAAAGGGTCATCCAGCAGGTCATCGATATTATCATATGTCTTGACTTTATTATCGTATCCTACCTCGAATTTATGTTCATTCCAGGGATTGATGCAAGCTACCGCCCCGTCATATTCAAATACAACATCCTGTGTCAAAGACAAAATCAAATTTTTTAAATCTTTGGATTTCACAAAATATCACCGCTTTCTTTCCGTTCCTGGTCTGTGAGCTCTCTGGTTGTACGTTCTATGATTTTACCATCTTTCCAGGTATAATCGTGGGCGTGTTCGCCGTGCTTCCCATATGGGTGCTGAGCTGGATTCGCATGGGCGCCGGAATGCGTCTGCCGGTACATTTTACCTTCTGCGTCATAAAATGTCCGGTCAATCTGTTCCTGGCTGCCTTTTCGGCTACGAGTCTCCACCACAGCATTTTTTCGATAGGTGCTCGGGATAGATGCATGCTTTCGGTTTTTCCAATCATCTGTCACTACAACGTTTCCACTATCATTATACCGGACAGCGCCGTATTTCTCAACAAATTTGTTTGCCGCCACAGCCTCCGCCGACACTCTCCGGTCAAACCCGTATACCTGCTCCCGGTCCCGCCGACGAGTCAGGCCATTCTGCTTCGTATAGGACGCCAGCCGTGCCTCCCGGGCTTTCAGGGTTACAGAAGCCTGCTCAAAGGATTCCTTGTCCCCGATCTCATCGTACAGGGAGCAGAGCCGTTTCTGCTTACGGACGTCCCTCTCCAGAGATCTCTGGGCCTGCATTTTACGGTACAGCTTGTCATTCTCTTCAAAGTCTTCCGTAGGGAAATACCGCTGGTTGCTGATGCCGGGAAGGAACGGGATCCCGTGGTGCCCGCAGTTGATCCCAAACAGCCCGTCCGGTTCCCCGTAGCTGGAAGAACTCCAGGGATAGTACCGGATCTTCCGGCCATTTCCCGCCGTTACCTCCCCGCTTCCGTTGCGCAGGTCAAAGACCTTCCCCTGGTCCTTCGCGCATTTCGGCCGGGCGCCGGCGTGACTGCTCACCTGGATCAGATGCATATCCCGGTCTTCCATCCGCGCGAACATAGCCTCTGTAGCCACATTTACTGATGTACTCCGCAGCGTCATGCTGACGTAAGCCTCAGGCGTCCACTTCCGTCCTGCCCTGTCCACAAAAGCCGGGATACCGCGCTCATTGAACTCCCGGAGCACGCTACGGATCGCCTGCCCGCGACTCTCTGACCCAATGGCTTCAGCAGTAGCGTGCCGTCCCAGAATGTCCAGGAATTTCTGCCGCCTGGAAATCTCTTGTGCTTTATCCACAATGCCCTGGATCAGCTGCTGATAGGCGTCCTGAGCCATATAAAGCATGTTGGTGTTGCACTTGTTTAGCGCATCCTGGGCCTGCTGGAAAACAGTATCCACAGCTTTCTGCACGTTCTTGCTTTTCTCTGCAGGCACCGCGCCATCCACAACGCCGGCACGTTCCAGCTTGCTCATGCCGGGTTCTATCCGGGAGAGCACCAGGTTTGCCACCTGGCGGCACATATCCTCCACCGCCTTGCTGTGCAGGCCGGCCGCCTTCGCGATGATCCGGATATTTTCCTGATTCAGCTTCCCGATCTCCGCCAGCTTCTGCATCAGCCACTCATCCGAATCGATCAGCTGGCCATAATTCTTGACATGCCGGATGATGTTCTGCAGGATCTGGGTTTCCAGATCCTCATAAGCCTGCGTGACCGGATCGGCAGCCTGCTGCTGCTCGGACCGTTTGATTATCATGTCTCATCACCGCCCCGGAAACCGATGGGATTCTTTTTCTTCTGATCTTCTTGCTCCTCTTCTTCCGGATTCTCCTGGTCCATGTTGGTCCAGTCGATGTCATTCCCGGTAATCTGGCTGTCTTCCGCGATCCTCTCCAGTTCCTTCCTGGCCTCTTCCTCGCTGCACTTGTTGATTTCCACGATTGCGGACAGCTTTGACCGCAGGCCCGCCTGTACCAGCTTCGTGTTCCGGTCAATGATGGTGTTGGTGTCTTCGATGATGGAATCATCAAAGTCTACCGCCACTTCCAGATCCGGGCTTTTCCCATCCAGGAAGGCCACCGCCTGAACCATGTGGATGATGGCCGCCTTCACCGGGATCTCATTTTTCTTCAGGTTCTGATACAGATCGGATTTGTCAGAGATCACCTCGGTGGCCGTCTTGACACCCGACCCGGTAAACTGGTACCGGCGCGTCCCCAGGCCGCACTTAAAGCTGCACAGATCCAAAACCCGCTGGATCCCCAGCTCATGGTCGGATGCCCGGATGGTCATATCTACCTCCGTCAGCTTCAGGTCGCTGTTCCGGTCCGCCGGCATCTGGTAAAATACCGTCTCTGCCGGATCGAACTTCGGCACCGCTTCTGCCAGTCCTTTTTCGGAATCCTCTTCCATCAGGACTTTTGCCATGGTTATCGGCACCAGGATCCGCTTCCGGCCAAGGATAAACTCGTTGACATAGCTGTCATATACGACATCGCAGGACTTTATCTGATCCACAGCATTGGCGTATACGGAAATCCCCATGGGGCTGTCCAGGTCAATGTTGTTGACCATGTTCGGCACAAGGATCTGGAACAGGGGCCGCTCGGAATGTGTCTGGACCGATGGCTGCATACCGCCTGGAAGATCCAGGCCGATGCCGGAATTAATGTCCACGATCCGGTTTTCCAGATAATACTCCTTCGGATTTTCTCCCTCCCCCTGCTTCCCCAGCCGGTGGATCTGCAGGTAGATACATTCCTTCCCGCCGTAATTCCGGTAGCTGCCGAAGGCACACTCTGTCACATCCCCGTTGTCGTAGGACAGCGGATAGATCATATCCGCCCGGACGTAGTCAATCACGATACTGCCGTCAGCTCCCAGGTACTCCACCAGGGCGCCGGTACCCAGGGCGAAAGCCAGCTCGATCAGCTGGTTGCCGCGGACACGGAAGTTATTGGCGTCCAGGATCTCGTTCAGCCGCTCCTCATATTCGCCGGCTTTGATGGATACCTTCTCGTTCAGGATCAGGTTCGCCCAGTCCTCGCAGACTTTCTTGGCCATCCCCAGGCGGTACCGCTTCTCCTTGTGCAGCCGGGTGCCGTCGTAAATTTTATAGTTGTGGAACTTCTCCACCTCGTTCTGGTACCACTCCATCCAGCCGGCGATATGGCTGTAGGTCTCCTCCACCGGCGGGCTGTATCCCAGCCCTGTAAGGTACTGCTGAATCGTTACTTTTTCCATGTTCCTGCTCCTTATGCCGCGATGTAAATAATATCGTCCTGCACGCTCTCCGTGCTGTATTCTGTGCTGTCCAGGCTGTCCACGTTCATCAGGCCGTCATCCAGCCGGACATCCTGATTCGGCTTTTTGTCATCATATACCGCCTGTTCAAACGCGCTGATGATGTTGGTACAATGCCGCATCACCTTCCAGCGGTGCTGCGCGATCAGGCTGTTGTAGAAGGCAATCCGGTCATTGATCGGGCCTTTGATCGCGTTTTTAATGTCAATCCGGACGCCTGCCTGGATGCAGGCCATCTCCAGCCCGCTGATCAGCGTCTGCTCCGCGCTGTCACAGTAGGCTTCCGGCACCTTCCACTGCGCCTGCGCCCGCCGGACAAAATCCACAAACGCCTCCTGCAGCTGCTTCGGGTTCAGCCGCTGCTTGCAGTAGTATTCATCCAGGACAACCACCTGTCGGAATCCCTTTGTGAACCCCGTAAGGGTAAAAGAATGAGCCGACTTCGTGCCTCCGAAATCGACCCCAATGGTTGCGTATATGATTTTGTGATCCTGCAGCCAGTCCTCTGTGATCAGGTAATCCTGCACATGATCCGCGAACTGCTGGTAGATCAGGCCGTCCGCAGCTACCCAAAGGCCCAAGATAAAACGCTTGTAGAACACGCTGCCAACCGGCCAGGTACGCTTATACCGCTCTTTGACTGACGCCGGCAGCGTCCAGTTGTCATCCATCATGAAATGCAGGTGGTACACACGTTTCTCCGCAGCCTTGTCCAGGAATTCCTCTTTGATGTAATTGTGCGGATTCCCGGGGTTGCAGTTCATCCAGATTTTCGCGCCCGACACCGAACACCGGCCGATCATCTGGTCAATGAAGTTCTGTGGGAACAGCGCCGCCTCATCCGCATAGGCGCCGGCAGCTGTCAGGCCCTGCAGGGCGTCCTGGCTGGCTTCCGTGTTGGCGCCATACAGGTAATAGGTGTTGCTGCTGATTTCCAGCCTGGCATCTGTCCCGGACCGGATATATTCGTAGGGCCATCCCCAGGCCTCCAGGATCTGCAGCATGGGGCGGACAACGTTTTTCTTCAGGGCGCCCATCGTCTTTCCGGCCAGGATAAAGGACTGACCGGAGAACATCTCCTGCGACCAGGTAAGGAAGCCGATGATCATGGCAATGGTCTTGCCGGACCGGATTGCGCCATCGGCAATCACGAAATCATTCCGGCCCACCCGAACAGCCGGCCGCCACCAGTGGATCAAACGCCGCTGCTGTTTGGAAAACGGCTTAAAATCAAACCTCGCCGGTCTCTTCTGCTTCTTCGGCATCGCCTCCACCTTCCTCAAATAGATCTTCCAGATCGGAATCTGTGGGATTCATGGCCTTCAGGAAGGAAGAGATATTCTCATTCTCCTCATTGTCATTTCCGATCTCCTGATCCCTGGCCCGTTTTGCCCGCTCTGTCCGGATCCGCTGCTCTTCCAGGTCCTCCTCCGACTTATCTGTCTGCCCCACCGTGGCCATGATGGCGTTGTAGGCTTTGACGTTCCCGTTCATGGCCTCCTGGATCATGGCCATGCCAATCACTTCTTCGTAGGTGCTCTCGCCCCCATCGGAGGTCAGCACATCCGACAGTTCCCCGGCATCCACTTTCATGGTCAGCAGCCGGTTCATTGTCTCCCGGAGTTTGGCTGTCCGGCGCCTTGCAGCTCCGGAGGCAATACCGCCTTTTCGGCCGATTTCTCTCGCTTCGCTCACGCTTCGTTTGTCAAAAGGGATTAAGTTTTCATTGTTGGCCATCACCTCACCTTCCCATCTGGCTCTATTTTATGGCATGAAGAAAGCACCCCGGAGGGTGCCTCTTCTGCTTATTGCTCATCATTCAATTTCCAATTAGCCAATTTCAAATTAAGGCTACAGTTCGAATATTCATCTTGAAAAATCATTTTTTCTATTTCCAGTTTATACTGATATGACTTTCCATAAATACTTTTATATTCAAAATAGGCTGGCTGTGTGCCCACTATGTTACAAATCCTATCTGGTTTCCCTATGGCATCCTGAAGTTGATTGATTTGACATATAAAATCTACTATGTTTGTGTGTCCTGGCTCTATCACATCATTATCGCTTATTTTATATATTTTTTTATCTATACGGATTCTAGGATTAAGAGCTGGTCCTTTTCCAATATTTTTTAAAATGATAAACATCTCATATTGTTCCCCATCTTCTATCGCCAGAAACACTCTATGCACTAAGTTGTTTTGTTTACAATAATCATTAACTTCTTTTATCAAAAAATATGGCAACACTTCTAGTTCTCTATTTGTTTGGAGTTGCTCCCTTAATTTTTTGTCTTTTTCCTCATACTCCATATCATCTCTCTTTTTTTTGATAAGTTAACGTTAAATGAACCCCTAAAATAGTGGCGGCCGCTCCAACTATACCTCCAAAATAGCTTCCAAAAAAGCCCAACCAAGTATCTTTATTTATCTGGCTCGGGAAGTCATTTTCAGCTATTCCCCAAGATATTAAAATTCCAATTATGATCAAAATTAAAAATAGAATTCCCCATTTTACAACTTTGTTTTTCACAGCATATCTCCCACACAAACATTTTCTTCCATCATACACCAAAACTCCCCGTATTTCTACAGGGAGTCTGGTAAGAAATGTATGAGGGGTGTGCCCTGCGGCGTTGCCCTGCAAGCAGGTCCGTCTTATGAGGGATCACAGTCGGATTGCCCGGAGTCGAACCGGGGACGCGGTGCGCTGCGCTGTTTTACCGTTAAACTACATTCCGAGATGTCGGCCGCCGGCGTTGCAGTCGCGGCGGCCTGTATATTTTAGGGAGGATCATCGATGAGTTCTTTTCTCATCGCTTTCCAGTTTATACAGTAACACATTTTTAGCGGACATGAACGGACATTTCAAAAATTTTCTAAAAATCTGTCGTGCCTTTTCCTGCAACTGTCCTCAGTGTACTTAATGCGGCGTTTGGGAAACCTGGCATTCATGTTGTTCGCCACCTGCCTCCATGTCAGATCATCCAGATAATACAGCCGGAACATCTGCCTCAGATCGCTCTTTGGAATGGCTGTTATGTAATCATCCACGGCACTGACAGCTTCCTGCAGCTCGTCCTCCAGGATCCCCAGTTTTACGATTCTCTTTTTCAACATGGCTTCTACCGCCTCATATTCCGGTACGGGAAAGCCGGTGATCTTGATCGGCCCGATGGTCCCATCCTTCCGGGTGCCTCTCACGGTATCCGATACAATACCCTCTTCCCGCATTCGTTCCAGCCGGCGCTGATCGCGGTCAATCCGATCCCGGAGATCCTTGATTTCCTCTCTCATCTCGCAATACTGTACCAGAATATCCTTCGATGTTTCCACTGATATCACCTCCTGTCATTTCCCGGTACCGCCGCCCGATCCGCAGCGCCGGCACGTCCCTGGCGCCCTTCAGCAGCCGCCTGACCACGGAAGGGTTCATCTCGTACTCCTGGGCCATTTCCCGGACGCGGTTTTCGTCAATCATGGCCTGCCTCCGGCCGGTACGGCTTCGGAAGAGCGCGCCAGGCGATTACTCCCGACATTGATCCTGTTCCATGCCAGAATCCATCTCCATACCATGCCCTGTTTACGGATTTCCTTCCTGCTTTTGTCTGACATGTGACCAGGACCATCTCCTCGTCTTCCGGCAGCCGCTCCTCCACCGGTATCCAGCCGTCATTCATGTGCTTGCGGATGATCTCCCGCGCTTCCAAAAGCCCTTCTCTCTTCTTGCCCATACTTCCTGCTATTTTGATGTCTATCTCTGCCAGAATCTTCTCTAATTCCTGCATGTCATTCCTCCCACTGCAACCGTTGACCGCAGATCATGCAGAACCGCGGCGGCTGATTCGGATGCGCTGCGTCATATGGATCTACCTCTGCCCGGTGATCGTCCCAGCACCCTCCATAAGGACATCTGCTCGACCACCAGTACAGGCAACTGCGGCAAACACAATCTCCGCAGGTTGGGAATATCTTGCGCCGGCTTTTCAGGTACTCTTCCAGGGTGATCTGTCCGGTCATGCCTCTTTCCCTTTCTGCCCCGCCGCCCACGGGGCCAGTACTAAAAACTACAGTTACACGCATGTTATATATGGGTCTATGAGTTGCATGGGCGGCTATTTCTTTCCAGCTCATCCACAACCTGGACCACCATCCCACATACAAAATCTGTCTCCTTATACTGCCTGGACAGTTCCATGGATTCTTTTGCCGCCTTTTCCAGATCCCCGTCCTGCAGGTGCTTCCGAAAAAATCTCCAAAGATCTGTCAGAAAGCGGTAATACTGCATCGTGTCCATCATAGTAACTCCGTAACCCGGATATAGATCCCTGGGATCTCGGCCCAGAACTTTTCTGCAATCTCCCGAACCACCTGGGCATCATCCTCCCAGAATCCAACGGTTGTCATACAGTCCTTGAGCATCTTCTGTAGGTTATCCGTGTCCGGCCGGCTGGTCCGGTATGCCCCATCCGGATGGCTGCCGGCGGGAAAGCACCAGGTTGTCACAAGTTCCAGCGGTCCCCGCATCTGTTCCGGAGGCCTGTACTTTGCAAGATGCCCTATGAGTTTCTGCCGCGCCCGCTTCAGCTCCGGCGGCTCATAAAAAACCGGCTTGCCATTCACCACCCGCACCTGCTTCTCCTGATGGGTGCAGGTGGGCGGATCCATCGCCATGAAAAATTCAATCTTCATTCGCTTTACCTCTTTAAAGTTCAAAAGTCACTTTTTTTTCTTCTGCCCCTTGTCACGGGGAGGGGGAAGGGAGACGGGGCCGGGCAGCCTTAGGCCCGTCCCTCTCCTACCCCCGTGACGACGCGTAGCGGCGGGGGAAATTTATTTTACCCTTTAGGGTAGTGTCTTTTTCCCCCGGAAATTGTCTAGTCTTTTTCTTCCCCCGGAAATTTTGAAGTGCGGAAAAAGTCTAGTCTTTTTCCGGGGCAAAAGTCATGTCTTTTTCATTTCTTCCCTGGGCTGAGTGTTGAAAAAGTCTAGTCTTTTTCATTTCCGCAATAAAATGAAGATTTTGAAAAAGCCTAGTCTTTTTCTTCCCCCGTGTTTCTAACGATCTGGTTGTTTTCAATCCTGTAACCGCCATGTTCCTTGACCATGCTCCGGACGGTCCGCTCCGATTTCCCTAAAAATCCGGCCACTTCCTCAACTGTTGGGACATCCCCGAAGTTCCCGTTTTCCACCGCTTCTTCCAGTGCCTGCCTCCGGTCATCCTTCCGCTTTCCCGCGTTCTTCCTGTTTTTTTCAGCAGCTTTTTTCCACATGGGCTTATCTTCCTCCGGCTGGACATCTGCCAAAGCGCCGGATTCGTCCATACGGTGGATCGGATAATCAAACCATACATTTATAGGATCAAACCCCGGGAACTCTCTCAGGGTGGCTTCCAGGCGCCACGCTGTCTGCCTCAGGGCCCTCTTTCTCTCGTTTTCGATCTGATCCCTCAAGTCGTTCATCTGCCACTTGGAAAGGGCATTCTCGCAGTAAGAAAGCATAGTACGGGCATTCAGCAGGTCATCCTCTGACAGGTCGTCCTGCCAGGAATAATGGGCGTCCAGATAGGTCTGGCATGCTTTGCATACCGCTTTGTCTCCCTGCTGTCTGCGCATGGTTTCCGGGATATCCAGCTCGATCATGTCCAGCTGCGCGTCCGGATCCCTGGCGAACACGCCGGAACCGGACGCCCGGTCCATGGATTTTTTCGCGCCCTGGCTGCCTTTGCTGTGATGGTGGCAATAGATCACCGCAGCCCCCAGCTCGGAACAGATCTTATCAAACTGATTGCAGAACTTGGCCATCTGCTCAGCGCTGTTCTCATCTCCGGTGATGACCTTATAAATCGGGTCAATCACAACCGCGCGGTACCCCCTTTTCTGGGCCCTGCGGATCAGCTTCGGGGCCAGCTTGTCCATAGGGACGGTTTTCCCCCTCAAGTTCCAGATGTCGATATTCTTAAGATTTTTCCCCTGCCATCCCAGGGCCGTATAGACGTCTTTAAAACGGTGCAGGCAGCTGGCCGGGTCTAACTCCAGATTGACATACAAAACACGCCCCTGGGCGCATTTTCGGCCCAGCCAGCGTCGCCCCTCTGCGATGGCAATACATAGTTCGATCTGGAGAAAGGATTTCCCCGCTTTGGAAGGGCCGGCAATGAGCATCTTGTGACCCTGCCTCAGGATCCCGTCAATCAGGGGAGGAGCCAGCTCCGGCAGATGGTCCCAGACAGACGCCAGCTCTTCAACCTCCGGAAGGTTGTCATTGACCGCCTCAATCCATTCCTGCCATTCCGTCCAGGAACTTTTCCCGATATTCGTATCAATGATAAACTGTTTTTTATCCCCCCTCTGGCAGCCGGGAAGCCGGGACAGACGTGACGGGTTCTTATTCTGTGTATCGACTTTCAGCCCATTCTTTTCACAGATCTGATAAAGGTATTCCACCCGTTTTTGGTATTCTCTGTAATCCGCGGCATCGATCCGGACAATGGCATGGACACTTTTTCCGCCTGAAAACATCAGCACGGCCACTGGCAGCTCCATCTCCCGGATGATGCTGTTCTGTTTCTCAATATCAAGATTGTCGGATTCTACAAGGGCGTAGCGGTATTCCGTGACATTGCTGTTGCGGACCCCTTGTCCGTCCAATGGGTTGAATCGGATCCAGGCCCCCGCTTTTGGATCATAGTCCCCCAAAGCAGCCCCCAGGTCATCCCCATGCTTGCTGATCTTTTCCAGTACTTCCCCCGCAGTCAGGTTATATGTCCCTTTATTTTTAGGGATATACTTCTGTTTTTCCTCATCCAGGCGGGACTGCATCACAAACCCGATGACTTCCCCGGGTTCAAATAACGTCTCGATATACCGGGCAGCCTCTCTCCCCGGATGCCAGTTTTTAGGTTCCATGATTTCCTGTCCCTCAACCCAGCCCGGAGCCACAACAACGCCGTGTGCGGTGATCTCACTGTCCCAGTCAAGCTCTTCATTTCTGGACGGGATAAACCCGCCCTCAACGGCCATCTGGAAGATCGTCCCGCCGGTTACAACGCCTGTCCCGAGTTCTTTGAAGCTTTCCCACTTCCGGAGGCACTCTCCCGCATGATAGCGCCGGGCATCCCGCAGGCTCCACGCTTCCCAGTCTTCTGGAGCGTATCCCTCATGCTTGAGCGCCATCCCTATACTGACCCACTCCTGGTAAGAACAGCGGGAAGGGTCAATATATTCCAATAATTCTTTTAAATCTGTTCTGTGCTCCATTTCATGCGCTCCTTACCAATCTATTGGCTCATCCCGGACCACCGGCGGGACATACGCCCGCGGGTCAAGCCCCCTTGGGGTCCTCCACCCATTGGCAGCGATCCGGTCAATCAGCCTTTTCGCCTGCTCACGGCTCCAGGAAGCTACATTCTGGAAGCCCCGCTGTTCCAGCTGGCGGATCTGTTTCGGGCTGGTCAGCCCCAGGCTCCGGCGCTTTTCCAGGCGTTCCAATAGCAGGGACGCCTTCCCGGCACTATCTACGGTCTCAGGATTGATATCGTTCTTCTCAAGAGCCTTCAGCTGCTCCCCGGACGGCGGCGCCATCTCCCAGCCAAACGCCGGAACATAATCCGAAAGATCCTGCGCCTGGATGCTTATCTCAAACTGCAACGGATCCACCAGGCGTTTCTTTTTATATCTCTGCTCTGACAGGCGTTTCGCCAGGGCCTCTTCCCGCTGGCTCTGCACATCCTCGGAAGCTTCCCGGGCCGCGTCTTCAATATCCACCGCAGCCCCCGCGGAGTCCTCAAGGTTTTTGGTCATCTGCTGCGCAACCTCCGGGTTGCTGCAGATCAGTGATGCTGGATGGCACAGCTCATGGCGCTCGGTCATCCAGAGGAAATCTAATAACAGCAGGTGGTCTTTCCCCGGGGATAGCCGCGTGCCGCGCCCCACCATCTGGCAGTAAAGGCCGCGGACCTTTGTCGGCCGCAGCACAATGACGCAGTCCACGGATGGGCAATCCCACCCCTCCGTAAGGAGCATGGAGTTGCATAGGACGTTATAGCTCCCCTGGTCAAAGTCCGCCAGGATTTCTGCCCTGTCTTCGCTGTTCCCGTTGACCTCCGCGGCATAAAAGCCATGGGCGTTGAGGATGTCCCTGAATTTCTGGCTTGTCTTGACCAGCGGGAGGAATACCACTGTTTTTCGGTTTTGGCAGTACTTTTCCATTTCAACGGCAATCTGTTCAAGGTATGGGTCTAACGCCGTTCCCAGTTCGCCGCTCTTAAAATCCCCGCCCTGCATCCCTACCTGGCTGATATTGATCTTCAATGGGACTGTTAAGGCCTTGATCGGTGACAGGAACCCCTCTTTGATCGCCTTGGGAAGGGGGTATTCATAGGCAATATTCTCAAAATACTCTCCCAGGTCGCGCATATCCCCACGGTCCGGCGTCGCCGTCACCCCCAGCACTTTCGCGCCTGAAAAATACTGGAGCACCTTCTGGTAGCTGTCTGAAATGCAGTGGTGGGCTTCGTCAATCACAATCGTCTGGAAATAATCTTTAGGGAAACCGGACAGGCGCCGGTCCCGCATCAGCGTCTGGACCGATCCTACAACAATGCGGTAAAAGGACCCCCGGCAGGTCTGATCCGCTTTTTCAACTGCGCAGTTCAGCCCGGTTGATTTCCGTATTTTATCCGCGGCCTGTTCCAGCAGTTCCCCTCGGTGCGCCAGGATCAGGATCCGTTCCCCCCGGCGGACACAGGCTTCCGTAATGGCCGCAAATACGATTGTCTTTCCGGTCCCGGTCGGCAGGACCAGCAGCGTATGTTTTGTCCCATCCGACCATTTCTTAAATACTGCGGCCTTTGCTTCCTCCTGGTACGGACGCAGCGTCATCGCTCCCATCAGAAACCAGCGCCCCATTTCTTGCCTTTGCGGGGCTTTAAGAATTCTACGATCTCCGGATGGGTCTTTGTCGCATCGTTCATGTTGGGTTTATGCTCTACTTTGCAGCGTCCACGAGCGCCTCCAACAAGGTTCCAGTTCATCTTCAGTGTGGCGCCCTCCTCATCCGGCATAAGTCCGATGCTGATAAAGAACTGCGACAGTTTCCAGTCAAACGCCTTGTTAAGGATCAGGTTGGTTTTAAGCTGGGGCGCCTGATCCTGCGGCACATTCTCCATCAGGATATTGCAGTAGACAATCGCCTTATTCTGGCCGGAATACTTTCCGTCCCCGCCCACTTTTGCCCGTTCATAGTGGTCTACAAAAAACTCATATTCCCCGTCCGGAACATCTGCAAAGCCGGACCGGTTCTCAATCTCATCATCCCAGTCATACTCCTGGTTCATCGTGTTATTGGCTGCCATGCTTTTATCCTCCTGAAATTAAAATGGTATTTCTTCCTTTTCTTTCATGTCTGCGATATATTCCAGGATCCGCCCCCAGTTGGGGATGATCCATTCATTTACAAAGTCCTGCGGATAATCCTTGACGGGCATGTCAAACGGGAAAACACCAGGCTGCCTGGCATTGACTACGTTCTGAATATCCCATTCATCCACATCTCCCGCGATCATCAGATCCCGCAGGGCTTTCGGGATCCGTTTATCCGGATCCCGTTCCCGTTTTTCCTCGCCTGGATTATCCTGTAAAGGCGGTGCCTGCGCTGCTTTCTCCCCTGCTGCCAAAGGCTCCTCTTTTCCCGGATCTTTCGGGATGGTCTTAAGGCTTTCGGATCCCTGCCTGATCTCTGTATCCTTTTCTTTTTCTGCTGATTTTCCAGGATCCTTGGCGGGTCTTTTGTCGGTATTTTTTATTTGACGGCTGCCTGGCTTCCCAGCTGCATCCTCCCGGGAATCCGCGGCCTTCCGGCTTTCCGAGTCGCTTTCAAGGATGGAACGGATGCCCTCGTAATCAAACGGCATCTCATCCGGAAGCCCGTAACGGTTCTTTGCGTCCCAAAACGGGGTATGCACGGTATACATGACCCGCTGCCCTCCCTGGGCTTTTTTCTTCTTATCCACTTCGATGACCCGGGTCTTGTAATTGGCGAAAAATACCGCGTCCGCCCATTCCCGGATCATCGGCGCGACTTTTTTACTGGTTTTCATCTCCCAGTGGTCATAGGCGCCCATTTCCTCGGGAAGCTCCACCTTGCGCAGCTGGGCGTGGGCTGTCATCACCACATGGATCCCCTTTTCAGTCACCTCCTCCAGCATGTTCAAAAAACGTCCAAACGTCTCCGCGCTGTAAGTGTAGCCTTTTCCATATCCGGCATCCTCCAGCCCGGTCCAGCCTTTCTGTTCGCAAAGGGACTGGATCTCCAGCTGCTCCGCCCAGTCCGCCGTATCAATGACCAGGGTCCTGCACACATCCGAATGCTCCAGGACATATTTCACCTGCTGAAGGAGCATGGCCCAGGATGTGGCCTTGTCAAACCGGGCCACATCCATGTCTTTGGTGCTCCCTTCCGTGTCGATAAAAACGGGATCCGGAAACTGCGCGGCGAAGGTAGATTTTCCAATGCCTTCCGGACCATAGACTACGATTTTTTTCGCCCCTCCGACGCGTCCTCTTATTATTTTCATCCTCTCTCATCCTTCCTTAAAAATCAGTTGACCACTTCTTTTTGGTCGGCGGATCCTGCTTTTTCGGCTCTGCCGGCTTCTCCTCTCCGGCCACATATCCGTCCTCGATGATGATGCTGCATTCATCCCCGGTGCTGACCCGGGTGGCAATGGCCTGGAGCCCTTCCGCCTCCAGCCACTCCCCAAACTCCCGCAGGGTATCCAGATCCATCTGCTCCAGCTTGTCAAGCAGGACAAACCCGCATTCCGGGTTCAGCTTCCTGACAATGGCCGTGGAAACCTTTAACCGGTCGGATCCGGACATGTTATCCCATTTCTGTCCTTTATAGATCAGCTCCCCGTCCTGGACAGACAGCTCCGGAAGCGGCAGCTCCGCAGAATTCAGAAGCGCTGTTTTCTCTTCCCGTACTTTTTTCAGCTGGTCTGTCAGGCTCTGGTACTGCTCCCGGCAGCTTCTGGCGTCATCCTCCGCTTTTTCTTTGTCCAGGTTGGCCCGCACTTTCCGGTTGATCTCTTCGATATTGGAAATGCTCTCTTCCAGTTCCGCGGTAGATTCATCCTGCAGTTCCCGCACGGTCTTCATGGCGGTTTCCTCATCCCGGACAGCCTGTTCATACTCTTCCAGCAGCTGTTCTTTCTGTTTTTGAAGAGTAGAAATCTGCTCGTCCAGCCTTCCGATGTCATCGAACACACGGTGCTTATTCATAGTGATTTCATTCAACCGGTCCCGTTTCCGCTGGTTCTCCCCATTCCGTGACAGGATCTCCTGCTGCTGCCGGATCAGGTCAGAGGGGGATACCAGGTCTTTCGGCGCCGCCGGGAAATACGGCTGTTCCTTCGCGTATTTTTCCTTCTGGTCCGCGATCCGTCCGATTGCCCGGCGCTCGTCAAACAGTTCCTTCTCCTGCTGTTCCATGATAGCCAGCTGGTCTCCGACCCCGATGACCTGCAGGAGTATCTTTGCCTTCTCCTTCCCGGAACTTTCCATGAATTTCGGGAGGTTCAGGGCCAGCTTCTCCACGAAGCTGTCCAGGAGCTGCTGTCCTGCCTTCTGGCCGGATGGGTCAGTGACCTTCAGGGCGCTGTTCTTGCCCTTGCGTTCCACCACCAGGCCGCTGTTCATGACAACTTTCAGGTTCGGCGGGATCACGGACCCTTCCCTGGCCGCCTCCGACGGCCGGAAGGTTTCCCCTCCCAGAGCCCAGGCAATGGAATCCAGGACAGAGGTCTTCCCCTGGTTGTTCTTGCCCCCGATGATCGTGAGGCCGTTCGCGGTGGGTTCCAGCTTGACCGCCCGGATCCGCTTGACGTTCTCAATTTCCAGCTTGTTTATTTTCATTGACACGCTCTTTCTCCTCCATTTTCTTGATGTAGTTCCTAATCGTCTGCTGGCTGACCCGCATCTCGTCCGCGATCTTCACCACAGGCCAGCCGGCCTCATGCAGCGCCATTATCTTTCCGCCGTCAACCTGGCGCCTTTTGGCCGCCGGCTTTGAGGGGGGGGGTACTTTTCTCCGCCTCCTCTGAGTGCTTGTCCTCCTCCGGGTCGTCCGGAAGGAAGAACATCACCTGATGATTCTGCTCCAACAAAAACAAGGTATGATAATCAATCGGATCGACATTCTTGACCATAATGACTACATCCGTTCTCCCTTTAAATGCCATCTGTTCTACAGCTGATATATAGTCAATCTGCTTCATCTGCCCCTCCTCTAAAGAATTTTTCTGTAAATTCAGATGCCAATCTCCCTTCCGGCGTGTCCTTGTTCCTCTGATGTTTTTCCTTCTGTTCAGCGTCGGAGAGGATGCAGTTTTCCGCAAGGCCACGGATCATCTTTTTCGCTGATTCTTCTCCGCTGCTTTTCCTGAGACAGCGATACAGCTGCCTCAGCATAAATCCCGCCTCAGCGTAAACAATCGGCTCGATCCCCGACATGTCGATTTCTAATCCTTCTCTTGACAGTTCGATCTTAATCATCTTGACTTTTCCTCCGTTTCCGCCCTATAATTGGGCTGTAAGATATTTTTCTTTTTGGCCTCTCTGGTTGCCGCCTGAGGGGTCATCTTTTTGCCTGCATCACAAGCGTAGCGACCAGCAGCCCCAGCGCCGGAAGCGCAAACCATAAACTCCTTTCGACCGCCATAGTCAGAATAAAACCGGCGATCCCGGTTGCTGCCGTCATGGCCTTCCGGATCTGCAGCTTCCTGCCGCCTCTGGCCACGTTCCGGGCATTAGCTGCCCGGACGGCGGCCGCTATACTATGTACGTCCTGCATCCTCTCACCTCCTCTGCTTGTCCATCGGTGACCGCCTAAGCGGTCTGTTCTTCTGTCACTTCCTGGAATGTTACTTCCTTCCCCTGTTCCGCGCACTGCTCTTTGTAAAGATCCATGAGCAGCTGTCCAAGCTTTTCAGGCTCTGGATATTCCTGCATATACTCACCTCCCTGTTATATGGTTATGAGACACTGGTTGTACTTGTTGACTTTTGCTGGCTCTGTTTTCTTCTGAGTTTTTCTGGTATAATCCTCCTATCAAATGATGAAAGGACTGATTATATGCCACAAATTGATCTCACTGTAACTATTTCCGTAATAATTGCACTGTGCGCTATCGTATCTCCCATACTTACTACAACACTGAATAATCGCCATCAGTTAAAAATACGAATGCTTGAGCTTAAAGAAAAACAATACGAAAATACCGTTAACTATCAGCGGAAAATCTTTGAAAATTACCTGCGCTATTCTGGTAAATGTATTTCTCGTGCGAATTCTGAAGCACTGCGCGAATATGGGGAATATTACCTTGTTGCTTTAATGTATGCGCCTGACCACATCAAATCCAAAATGATCAGTGCAAACGAATTAATGCAAAACTATAATTGGGTTGCCGCTGGAAAAGTGTACGAAGAACTGGCGCCTATGATACGTGCGTTACTACAAAAGCTGTAAATATAACGCATACCGCTATTGCATACCAAAGATACAGTTTATTTTCCGGCTGTATCTTTTTCATTATGTAGCAACCTATTCCTGCAGCAGCCCACACAACAGCGACAGCAATTATTATCCCCATGCCTCACACCACCTCCTTTGCTTCTGTAATCGGCGTACAATCTTTTTCGATGCTAGAGAAAAACTGATCTTCCGTCATTATCAGAGACCACCCTTCTCCGCTCCATCCTATGCTGATCCCGGTGATCCACTCTTTTTCTTCACCGTTTACCTTAAGCACTGTTGCAACGCCGTTTTCTACTTTTAGTTCAAGAGAATCCAGTTTCTGAAACTCTGGCGCTTTTCTTGCCATGCCTCACACCACCTCCTTCGCTGGCTCATCTTCCAGCAGCTTTATCAATCATTGAAATATTTTTCCTGTCCTGCCGGACAACTAAATGTGACTTTTGAACACTTCGTCTTTTGATAGCGTCAGCACAGCTTCTTTTGAATCTGCTGAAATTATCAACGACATTGATCGTACTCGCCCTTGGCGGATGCCATTCACTTCTATAGTTTTCATTCCGGAATCAAAACGAAATGTTTTCAGGGGATGAGAATCGTCCTCTGTAGGAGCATTAAATTGGAATCCGCATTTGGGGCAGTACCGATCCTCTTTTCCGATAGTAATTATTTTCTTACACTTCGGACACTGCATTTAAACCACCTCCTTTTCTGCCTCTGTTCTCTTCTGAATTTTTCTGGTATAATCTTCCTAACAAATGATGAAAGGAAGAATAAACAGAACCATGTCTGCATCTGATATCATCGAAATCATTAGTATTATTGCTTCTACGGCCGTTAGCACAATCGCTATTGTTATATCTTTAAAAACATTACGTCAAAATTCACGCGCACTTGAAGAATCAACTCGTCCGTATATTTCCATGTATTTATCATGTACTTACTGTTCGGGAACAACTGTATTTCTTGTCATGAAAAATTACGGTAATTCCTCTGCAGTTATCACAGACTTTAAAAGTGGAATGGATTTATCCATTTGTGCTTATGATAAAGAATTCATTCCTTTTTCTCACATTGTTGGAACAAACTTAGCGCCAAATGAAGCCATTAAATATCCTGTACAGGTTGAAAATTTACCTAGCGACATAGCGCCGGTAACTATGTCAATTTCTTACCAATCCCATTCGACCACTTATCATGAGGATACAACCATTAATTTTCTTGCTCATTTTGATATTGCTCATTTCAGATATAACAGCAAAGAAAATTTACAAGAAATTTCTTATTCCTTACAGGATATTTCTGAAAGATTGTTATAGCTCCAAATGTTTCCTTCCGACTATGTCGTTAGCGCGATTTAAAACAGACTTCACGACGCTTTCACAATGAGCTTCTTCAGGAAGCTCATTTTTTATTGCTTCAATTACTTTTTCTGCAGTTCTATTAATTACTTCCTCCTTTACAAATAGGCCAGCCCCATAGTTTAAAATACAATTACTTTTCATTCCATCACCTCCTTTCTGTTTATTGGCTCATCCGCCTGAAATAATTTTTCCATTTCAAGTGAGGGATTTACGATATCTCTAACTTTCAAAGCTTCAGTCCATGTAAAATCCGTGTCACCATTAATTTTATTTCTCATGGTTTTTTCGGTTACGCCGATTTTTTGAGCAAGAGAAGTAATCGTAATATTCGCCTTTATCATTTCTCCCCTTAAAAAGCTATACATTTTTCTCTCCTTTCTACCGTTAACGGTTGATTTACTATATAATACATCCGTTAACGGTTTATGTCAATAGTTTTTTACCGTTAAAGGAAAATTATTATTGACTATTTCTATAAATAGCGGTAAAATATTTCCATAATCAGGAGGTGTTCACATGGGACTTGAAAAGATATCCGAATATAAAAAGAAGTTAAATTTAACGACAGAAGAATTATCTCTTAAATCAGGTGTTCCTATAGGCACACTTAATAAAATTCTGAGTGGAGCCACAAAAGACCCCAAGTTGGAAACTCTAAAAGCTATTGCCAGAGTATTAGGATTATCTTTGAACGATTTTGATGATTCTACAAATATCGCAGCTCAAGCTACAGTTGCAGCTCATAAAGAAGGCGAAAACTTCACACCTGAAGAACTTGAAAAAATCGAAGAATACAAAAAGCTGCTCATCGCAGCTCGGCCGAAGGAGTGATGCGGTTGACATACGAAGAATTGCAAGACAAATATTCATCTATGAATATCGTAGAAATGGATTTATCAGAAGTCAAAGGCTTAAAAGGCCTATGCGTAAATGATAATATTGCCATCCGGAAAGATATTCCCACACAGGCAGAGAAGTCCTGCGTTCTGGCCGAAGAGCTCGGCCACTACCACACCACCTACGGAGACATCCTCGATCTGGATAATGTACAGAATCGGAAGCAGGAGCTCCGGGCACGGATGTGGGGATATGACCGTCTGATCGGACTGAAGGGAATTATACAGGCCTACAAAAGAGGTTGCCGAAATCCGGCGGAGATGGCTGAGGAGCTGGATGTAACGGAAGAATATCTGTTGGAGGCGTTGAACGCGTATCGGAGTAAATTCGGAACACGCACCACTGCGGATGGGTATGTTATCTATTTCGAGCCGTCGCTGGCCGTGATGAAGCTGTATTAAAACTTGGGGAGTTATAAAAATGGATGTGGTGGAAAAATTAAGCATTGACTTATTTTCAGATTCAAAAAAGTTTGTATCGCTCGGACGTTTGGAACAGGAAATGATAGATTTCATTATCTCTCATAAACCGGAACTAAAAGAACGGCTTTCTTCCCAAACGGACATATTGTTCTGGATGGACAGAATCAAACATACAGAACGGCATAGAGATGATTTCTTTTCTGATAATGAATACGAAATCTGTTTTGAAAGTATTCCCGATATTATTCACCGCCCAGATTATATTAGCGTTCATCCTAAAGATAATAGTATATCATTTATAAAAGATTTTTCTGGCCATGTATCTGTAGCTGTAAGAATTGCAAGTGACGGAAAAATGTCATACCGTACTATGTACCCTATTACAGATGCTCAACTTACGCATTACATCCGAAAAGACTTAGCGTGGCAGTACAAAAATATTGATACCCCGTGAAAAATCTTTGACATTTTAATAAAAATCTGTATAATAGAGGTTGTAAAGAACATATACTTTATTGAATGAAATCTGAGGACGGAACAGGCAGCCGTCACGCCCTTGTGGTCTTAAAAGAGATGTGGGAGTGCCACCCCACCTATTTCATTCAACAGTTTTGGCGGGCAACCTCGGTTGCCCGCCTTTTACATTTGCCCCACCCAGGGCGGGCCACCTTGACAATATAATAAAATGTTTAAAATTTTATACATTTAGTATACTTGACAGGACTTTTTCATATGCTATAATATCACTAATTAGTGAAATGGCTGGTATCCGGTCGCAGAAAGAGTCCTGGGATTTTCTCAGGCTCTTTTTGTTTTGGAGGAAATTATGAATAATTCTTACTCTTATACAACAACTGAACAACAAATTAGCAAACTTAAATCTCAGCAATTACTTTTTGAAAATGAAGAGAAAGCAAAACGTATCTTACAAACATATGGCTATTATAATATTATAAATGGCTACCGAGATCCCTATATTATTAAAAACTATGATAGAAAAGTTTATAGTCAGGGAGTAACATTTGAACAGATTTTTGCACTTTTTGTTCTGGACCATCACATCCGCGATGCTGTTCTCCTTGCTATGATTGACTTTGAAGAACATTTACGCGCTGTTGTTGCAGACATTTTATCCGAAGACTTCGGGAGCGACTTCAATACTTATTTGAATAAAAATAATTTTAGAGATAAAAGAGTTTCTGATCCACGGTTTAGCCGTCAATCTATTTTAAATAATTTATTAAAAGTGGCTCAACGTTCGCATACGCAGCCTATAATGTATTATCGAAAAGTTCATGGCACAATTCCTCCATGGATATTATTAAAAGGAGTATTTTTTAGCGATCTAATTAATTTAACCAGATTTTTCAAAAAACGCGAACGTGATAAATTAGTTCATCGATTATATTTGGATAAGCTAAAACATTTTACTGATGAACAGCTAAAAGATTTAATGTCAGATTCTCTTTTCATGTTTTTGGAATATAGAAACTTGGCTGCTCATGGTGGCAGAGTATACAATTATATTCCTAAATGCACAATTAGAGAGTTTGATTCGAAGAGTGTTCATAAAGGGCTACCTCAACTTTTATCTGCCTTAAGTTCTTTTGCCTACATACAACCATTCCGTCGATTAAATAATGCCATTTTGCGTGCTTTAAATGAATATTGTCGTTTATATATAAACGACATAGAACGCCTTAAGCTAGCAACTGGTTTGGAAATATATGCAGAGGATCGTGTATGGATTAATGAACGCTCACATAAATATCATACTCTAAAAAATTGTAGTGGTTCTCAAAATAACAAATATGTTTCATTAGATGAAGCTTTAGCCCTTGAGTATGCTCCTTGTAAAAGATGTTGTAAGTAAAAACCGGTCCAGTGCTTCCAACACCAGACCGGCTTCCCTGAACTGCACAGGCCCGGAGGCCGATACAATCCATCCCAAACAACTGTATTGTATCACAAACCTCCGGCACCTGTACAGATGTATTTTTTATACCCATTTTTCATACAGTAGAACGGAGGATGCATATGGAAAAGAAACTGCGCTGCGCAATCTACATCCGGGTCAGTACGGAGGAGCAGCACTTAAACGGCCTCTCCCTTCCGGCCCAGAAGGCCGCCCTGCTGGAGTATGCCGACCGGTCTGGCTACCAGGTGGCCGGCATCTACGCCGATGAGGGGATCTCGGCCAGAAAGGCCATGAAGCACCGGAAAGGACTGCTGCGTCTCCTGGAGGATGTAAAGCAAAACAAGATTGATATGATCCTGGTTACCAAGCTGGATCGCTGGTTCCGGAATATCAAGGACTACAATATCACCGAAGAAATCCTGCAGGCCCACAACTGCCACTGGAAGACCATCTTTGAAAATTACGACTCTTCCACGGCCAACGGACAGATGGTGATCAACATTATGCTGTCGGTCAACCAGGCCGAGTGCGACCGAACCTCAGAGCGGATCAAGGCCGTTTTCGATTACAAGAGGTCTATCGGTGAGGTGACCAGCGGCATGTGCGCGCCTTACGGATATAAGGTGGTCAATAACCGGATCCGGAAAGATAACGCCGTGGCGGATATCGTAGAGGAAGCGTACCGGTATTACTTCACCTGCTATTCCAGGAAACGGACCATCCAGCATATCCAGGGTCTGTTCGGGGATCGGGCGCCCTCCGCGGAAATCATCGACCGGCTGTTCCAGAGTGAGAAATATTCCGGTCGCTGGAAGGGGCAGGAGAATTACTGTGAACCTTACATATCGCCGGCCGAATTTGACCGGATCCAGAAGATCACTCAGTCTAAACTCCGTCCGGCCACGGAGTATACCTATATCTTTTCCTCCCTGATCCGCTGCCCGGTCTGCGGGCGGTGGTTTACCGGGGTCTTGAAAAAGCAGAAATTGAAAAACGGCGGGATCAGCATGTATCCCAGATATCTCTGCTCGCTGCGGTATGACCGTCATCCATCCGCCTGTATTTCGGAAAGTGTAGTGGAAAAGTATATGGTCGATCATATATTTTGCGGAATCCAGGATCTGACCCTGCAGATTTCAATCCGGGAGAAGTCGCGGCAGCGGCGCCCGGCGGTCTCCCTGAAGCGTCTGGAAGAAGAGCTGCAGCGCTTGAATATAATGTTTCAGAAGGGAAGAATTACGGAAGAATTTTATGATCAGGAATATACCCGGCTGGAAGAGGCGATCCGCCGGCAGACGGCTGTGCCGTATGCAGAAATGAAAAAAAGGCACGCAGAACTCTCAGAGACCTTCTGCGCCGGTTGGCAGGATATCTACTACCGGCTGGATAATGAGAGAAAGCGTGCCTTCTGGAAATCCACCATCTCGGAGATCAACGTGGATCCCGAGACGCATAAGCTGTGCGGGTTTAAATTTTTAATCTGATGGTGTAGTAAGTCAGCAAGCACCGTTGAATTCGAGCCCTCCGCCACCGCTCTGGAAGAGCAGGGGGACGGCTATGTCATCGCCTCCCTGGGCGAAGATTCCGGCTACGTGCCCTACACCGCCTTCAGCGCCAGATCCAGCTATATGAAAGAACATCCGGAAGTCATCCAGGCTTTTACAGATGCCTTGCAGAAGGGCATGGACTTTGTACAGGCGCACACTCCGGAAGAAATCGCAGAGACCATTGCTCCCCAATTTCCTGAGACCGATCTCTCCACCATCACCACCATTGTGACCCGCTACTATGAGCAGGACACCTGGAAAGCGGATCTGGTTTTTGCGGAAGAAAGCTTTGAACTGCTGCAGGATATTCTGGAGGACGCCGGGGAACTGACGAAACGGGCTCCCTATGAAAAGCTGGTGGATACTTCCTATGCGGAAAAAGCGGCGGAACAGACAGGACAGTCTTAACGCGCAAAGCCGGAAAATGATAAAAGGACTCCGCGGAAAAGCAGCGTACCTGACGGGTCCGCTGCTTTTCCCTGCATACATATTCTACTTCTCCCGGCACACCTGGAAGATGTAAAACTTCAGATAATAGGATTCCTCCGCCGCCCAAAGAATGGGATGGTCCGGCGCCTGAGTGCGGTACTCCACCTGGCGCAGCCGCCGGTGGACATTGTGGGCCGCCTGATTAATGGTCTTTGTAAAAAGCTCATACGTCATAAAATGGGAGCAGGAGCAGGTAGCCAGAAATCCCCCGTCCCGGACCAGCTTCATGGCCCGCAGGTTGATCTCCCGGTAGCCTTTGACAGCATTCTTCACTGAATTCCTGGACTTGGTAAAGGCCGGAGGATCCAGGATGATCACGTCAAAGGTCTCTCCTTCCTTTTCCAGCTCCGGCAGCAGTTCAAAGACATCGGCGCAGAGGAATTTCACCCGGTCTGTGACCCTATTGAGAGCGGCGTTTTTCTCCGCCTGGCGAACCCCAAGTTCCGAAGCGTCCACTCCCAGCACACTGGACGCCCCGCCTTTGGCCGCGTTCAGAGCGAAGGAGCCCGTATGGGTAAAACAGTCCAGGACCTTTGCCCCCGGGCAGAGCTTCTGGATGGCCAGACGGTTATATTTCTGATCCAGGAAAAATCCCGTCTTCTGCCCGTCCTTTACATCTACCAGGTAGCGAACCCCGTTTTCTTCGATCTCCACGTCGGTGTCAAAAGGTTCTCCGATGAATCCCTTGCAGAGTTCCATCCCCTCCTGCCGCCGCACTTTGGCATCGCTGCGCTCATAGACGCCCCGGATGACAACACCGTCCTCCTCCAGGATCTCCCTCAGCAGTTTTACGACAGTATCTTTCATGCGGTCAATGCCAAGCGCCAGGGACTGCACCACCAGCACATCCGAAAACTTGTCAATAACCAGCCCCGGCAGAAAATCCGCCTCCCCGAAAACCAGGCGGCAGCTGCCGGTATCCACTACCTTTTTCCGATATTCCCAGGCATCTGTCAGCCGTTGACGGAGGAATTCCTCATTTATCTCCTGGTCTTTGTTCCGGGTCATCATGCGGATGCGGATCTTGGAATGATCGTTGATGAAGCCCTTTCCCAGGGAATATCCGTCAAAATCCCTTACCTCCAGGATATCTCCGTTTTCATAGCTTCCCTCCAGGAAAGCAATCTCATTGTCAAAAATCCAGGGGCCGCCTGCCTTCAGCATCCGCCCCTCCCCTTTTTTCAGCACTGCCGTAGCCTGCGCCATCTCTTTTGTTCCTCCTATACTCCTTCGTAGTCAAAGGCCGGGATAAAACTTTCCCCGGCGGTCTCTCCCTCCTGGATAAATCCCTGCTCCACCCCCAGATCCACGGCGTAATCCACCAGGGAGTTATACTCCCGCTTCGTCACCTTCCTGCAGAGCTCCGGATATGTTTCCCGCAGTTCCGGGAAGGGGGTATACTGGTTCATGAGACTTATGTACACCCGGCTGCCGTATGTCCCGTACACGTAGCGTACCACCTCTTTGGCCTGCTCTACATTTCCGGGAAGCAGCAGGTGCCGCACAATGACTCCTTTTTTCATAAGCCCTGCCTGGTCAAATTCCGGTTCCGGACACTGGCGGACCATTTCCTCCAGGGCGCCTTTGGCCTTCTCCGGATAGTCCGGGGCATGGGAATACCGCCGCGCCGTCTGACTGTCCATATATTTGAAATCAGTCAGATAGATGTCCACATACCCATCCAGAAGTTTCAGGGCTTCCGGTTTTTCGTACCCCCCGCAGTTGAAAACAACGGGCAGCTCCAGGCCCCCCTCCTCCGCCAGATCCAGGGCCTCCCGAATCTGCGGGATATAATGGGTAGGAGTCACCAGGTTGATATTTCTCGCCCCTTTTCCCTGAAGTTCCAGAAAAATCTCCCCCAGACGCTCCGCGGAAATCTCTTTGCCGGCCCGTCCATCTGAGATGGCACGGTTCTGGCAGTACACGCAGTGCAATGGGCAGCCGGAAAAAAATACAGTCCCGGATCCCTCTGTCCCGGAAATGCAGGGTTCCTCCCACAGATGCAGAGCCGCCCTGGACACCTTCAGAAGGGCGCTGACTCCGCAGCGCCCTTTTCCGCCGGAAAGCCGCCTGCTGCCGCAGTCTCTGGGGCAGAGTCTGCAGGGCTCCAGCCAGTCTTCCCATTCTGATTTCTGAATCTTTTTTCTCTGTCTACTTCTGCTTTGTCTCTTTTCCAAGTCTCTTCTCCAGGGCCTCCACAACGGTTTTCAGTACTTTCAGGCGGGCATAGTATTTGCTGTTGCCTTCCACTACAATCCAGGGAGCTTTGGCTGTGGACGTCTTCATAATCATCTCATTGACTGCCGGCTCATATTCATCCCATTTTGCCCGGTTCCGCCAGTCTTCCTCCGTGATCTTCCAGGATTTTTCCGGGTTCTCCTGTCTGGCCCGGAAACGGCGCTCCTGCTCATCCTTGTCGATCTGGATCCAGAACTTAAGGACGATGACTCCCGCCTCCGTCAGCTGCTCCTCCATCTCATTGATCTCCCGGTAGGCCCTCTGCCACTCCGCCCGGGTACAGAAACCCTCAACCCGTTCCACCATAACCCGACCGTACCAGGTCCGGTCAAAAATGGCGATATGTCCGGCCTGGGGCATCTTAGTCCAGAATCTCCAGAGATAATGATGGGCCTTCTCGTAATCATTGGGGGAGGCCGTGGGAACCACCTCGTAGCCCCTGGGATCCATGCACTCGGTGAGACGCTTAATGGCTCCTCCCTTGCCGGCCGCGTCCCAGCCCTCAAAGCCCAGTACCATGGGGATCTTGGCCTGATAAATCCGACTCTGGAGCAGGGCCAGCTTTTTCTGGTATTCCTTCAGGGTTTCTTTATACTTATCTTTTTTCACATCCTTGGAAAGATCCGCCTTTGCCAGGGGCGAAGAAGAGCCGGAAGGAGGCGCGGTCTGAATATAGGGCTCCGCCTGCTTTTCTCTCTCTGTCTCCTGCTGAATCCGGCTGCGGAGAGAGCGGACCAGACAGTCCAGAATCCGGGCTGCCGCATAGCCGTCGTCCTCCGCTTCCACCACATGCCAGGGAGCATACTCTGTATCCGTGTTGACCAGCATCTCGTCACAGATGGAAAAGTACTCATCATACTGCTTATTATGCTTCCAGTCCTCTCTGGTCACTCTCCATTTGGTTTCCGGGGAGCTTTCCAGCTTTTCAAACCGGCGCTTCTGCTCCCCTTTGGAAATGTGGAGGAAAAACTTAATAATCAGCATTCCATCCACGGTCAGCATCCTCTCAAAGGAGTTGATCTCATTAAAGGCGCAGACCACCTGCTCCCGGGTCATATTCCGGTCTACCCGCTCCCGCATGACTCTGGTATACCAGCTTCTGTCAAAAATGTACATTCTTCCCCTGGAAGGAATCTTATTCCAGAACCTCCACATATAGGAATGCAGTTCCTCCTCCTGGGTCGCTTTCTGAATAGAATGCACCTTAAATCCCCGGGGATCCAGCGGCTGGATCATCCGGTTAATCAGCCGTCCCTTTCCGGAAGCCCCCCAGCCTTCAAAAACCACCATCACCGGAATTTTTAACTCCCGGGCCTGTCTCTGAAGCGCCGCCACCTCCGTGTCCAGCTTCTCCAGCAGTTCCTTTCCCTCTTTCTTTTTCAATGTTTTCGACAAGTCAATATTCTCCAGCATAGGTACACCCTCCCTTCACCTTTCTGTTGTAGACAGTGTACCACAATTCACCGGAAAATCCTATCTTTTTCAGAAAATTTATTCCTGCAGCGAGGGGTTCGCCCCCAGCAGCACCGGCACTTCCTGATCTGCCTGCAGTTCCTCCGGGGTGACCCGGCAGTCCACCGCCAGGATCTTTACACCCGCGGCAGCGGCCCTGCGCAGAGCCTCCCCGAAGGCCGGATGGGCGGCATCGTTGGGTTCCACCCCCAGAACGCCCTTCATCTGGATCACAAACAGCAGATATGCCTCATACCCTTCCTCCATGCAGCGGATCAGTTCCTCCACATGGCGGACACCCCTCTGCGTGGGGGCGTCGGGAAACCGGGTCATGCCCTGATCCTCCAGGGTCACTCCCTTGACTTCCAGAAAAGCCCGGCGTTCTCCCGCCTCCGCGTAAAAGTCAAATCGAGACGCCCCAAACCGCACCTCCCTGCGAATGAGAGTTCCCTTTGGAAACAGATTGCCTTTGCGCAGCCACTCCTCCGCCACACAGTTGGGAGCCTGAGAATCCATGTTAATCAGCCGGTTCCCTTTTTTGACACAGATCAGATCGCAGGGAGTTTTTCTGGCGGGATTCTCCGCCATCTGCACCCAGACTTCTGTTCCGGGAACCAAAAGCTCCCGGCAGCGCCCGGTATTTTTTACATGACAGACGGTAAAACCGTCCCGCTGCCCCTCCAGCCGCACATGGGCGATAAACCGGTTAGGCCGCTGCAGAAAAATTCCTTTTTTCATTTTCTCGTACCGCACGGTCTTCTCACTCCTGCTTCCATTTTTCCAGACTAAGAACCGTCAAAGCTTCTCCCCGAATCTGAAATTTTACATCAAAGCCGCCAAACGGCAGGCCGTAGATCCGGTCCTCATCCCGCTGATATCCCGGCCGCGCATCGTGAGCCAGAACCTCCAGCAGGGCTTTCCGGCTTTTTTCCGGAACCTGTTCCAGCAGTTCTTCCGGAAAATCCACCTGCAGCAGAGGCTCCTCCAGCCGGTCTGTAAAGCCCCCGGCAGCTTCCGGATGACAGTCCCCCTGGGGCAGGTAGGGCTTTATATCAAAGATCGGCGTACCGTCCATGAGATCCGCCCCGGAAACCAAAAGGATCTCCCCGTACTCCGGATGTTTTTCGATGCCCAGCAGCCTCACAGAGGACAGGCCGATGGCGTTGGGCCGGAATGGAGAGCGGCTGGCGAAGACTCCCACCCGGCGGTTTCCCCCCAGACGGGGCGGCCGCACCGTAGAAGACCAATCTTCGCGGACGGCTTCCGAAAATTCCCAGATCAGCCAGATATGGGAAAACTCTTCCAGCCCCCGCAGGGCCTCCGGCTTCCGGTATTCCGGTTCAAAGACCACCTCCGCCGTCAGCTCCGGTATCAGGCCGCTCTGCCTGGGAATTCCGAATTTCGTGTGGAAATCGCTGTGAATTCTGGCGATCACTTTCAATGTATATTCCTCCATACGCTCCTCCTTGCGCGCTGTCCTTTGCATAATCCTTCCGCCCCGAGGCCATACTGTAAAAAAGGCCGTTGGGAAGGAGCCGTTTCATGCGTCATCCGAAAAACAGCAAAAAAATTTTTGCCGATCTTGCCCTGGAAGCCGCCGGCGCCATGCTGGCCGCCCTGGGTATTGTCAATTTCGCGGTTCCCGCCGGATTTCCCATGGTGGGAATCAGCGGCATTTCCCTGATCTTTCACCGTCTTTTCGGCACTCCCGTGGGAGCCGTAACCCTGCTTCTGAATCTGCCCATCGCGGTTTTCTGCTTCCGCTTTCTGGGCCGCGGATTTTTTCTTCGCTCCCTGCGGACCCTGCTCCTTGCGTCCTTCCTGATGGACGGCGTCGCCCCTCTGCTTCCCCTGTATAGGGGAGATAAAATCCTGGCCGCCCTCTGCGCCGGAGTTCTCACCGGCCTGGGCTACGGCCTGATTTACGCCAGAGGCTCCTCCACCGGCGGCGCGGATTTTATTGTACTTTCCATAAAAAAGCTGCGCCCGCATCTTTCCCTGGGAAAAATCACCTTTCTGATGGACCTGCTGGTGGTGTCCGCCGGAGCCCTGCTGGTGTCCCGAAGCCTGGACCGTCTGATCTGCGGTATTCTGGTGAGTTTCCTGCTGTCCCGGGTCATGGACAAAGTCCTGTCCGGCGTCAGCGCCGGAAAACTGGGCCTTATTATCACCGAACAGCCGCGGGCAGTGGCAGAAAAAATAGACGCCCTGATCGGGCGCGGCTGTACCTTTCTCAAGGCGGAAGGCAGTTACTCCCGCAGGGAGAAGCCCATTGTCCTCTGTGCCTGCAGCAGCAGACAGATGTTCCGGATCCGGGATGCTCTCAAAGAGACGGAGCCTTCCGCCTTTGTGATTATTCTGGATTCCAATGAAGTGGTGGGGAAAGGATTTTCCGGAAGATAATCCTTTTATCCTTCCACCCCGTTTTTTCCGCAGATGTCCTCCAGGCAGCACTGCCCGCAATGAGGTTTCGTCCGGGCGGTGCACACGTCCCGCCCGTGATACACCAGCCGATGGCAGAAATCGCTGCCCTCCTTTGGGGGAATAATCTTCCAGAGGGCCATCTCTACCTTTTTCGGCTCTTTGATGCCGTCCACCAGTCCAATACGGTTGCAGAGCCGGATACAGTGGGTGTCCGTGACAATGGCCGGCTTTCCGAATACATCCCCCATAATCAGGTTGGCGCTTTTTCTTCCCACGCCGGGCAGCTTCAGCAGCGCGTCAAAATCCTCCGGTACCTTTCCTCCGTACTGCTCCTTCAGGATCTTCATACAGCCGCTGATGTCCCGCGCTTTGCTGCGTCCCAGGCCGCAGGGCCTGACAATCGCCTCGATCTCTTCCACATCCGCCTCCGCCAGAGCGTCCACGGTGGGGTATCTGGCATACAGATCCTGCACCACTACATTTACCCTGGCGTCCGTGCACTGGGCCGCCAGCCGTACGCTCACCAGCAGTTTCCATGCCTCATTGTAATCCAGGGTGCACCCCGCGTCGGGATATTCTTCTTTCAGCCTCCGGATCACCTCCAGGGCCAGTTCTTCCTTCGTCATCTATTCCGTCTCCATTCTCACTTCTGTATGTTCCATGACTCTTTCGCACCAGGCCAGAATATCGGCATATACCTGATCCTTATCCAGTTCATTGAGGATCTCATGCCGGTCCTCCGGATACAGCACGCAGGTCAGATCCAGGATCCCCGCCTTTCGCAGCTGTTTTTCCACTTTCTTCACGCCTTTCCCCAGATCCCCCACCGGGTCCTGCGCCCCGGACAGAAGGATGATTGGCAGATCTTTCGGGATTTTCCGGACAAATTTTTCCTGATTGTCGTAATGTACGGCCTCCAGCACGCTGCGGAAGCCGTTGAGGGTAAACCGGAACCGGCACCGGGGGTCCTCGTAGTACCGGCGCACGATCTCCGTATCCCGGGTAAGCCAGCTGTTCTCCGGATGGCTGCCGTCCATATCAAACTTATGATAAGCGCCGGAAAAGAAGGCCCGTTCCATCAGGGCGCTCCGGTGCCTCCAGCCCCGGGCTTTTGCCAGAGCCTCGGCCAGGGCCATGCCGAAGAGCACGATGCCGTCCGGAACCGATCCGGTGCCCAGGATCAGGGCTCCCGCCAGCCCCTCCCCGTGAACGGTAAGATACTGCCGCAGCAGGTAGGAGCCCATGCTGTGTCCCAGCATAAAGTAGGGCAGATCCGGATTGTGTTTCTGTGCTATGATCCGCAGCCGGTGCATATCCGCCGTCAGGCAGCCGCTTCCGTTTTTTTCAGCGATATAGCCCAGATCCTCCCGGTCACAGAGAGATTTTCCGTGGCCCAGATGGTCATGTCCCGCCACCAGAAATCCATGCTTTGTCATAAACTCCGCGAATTCTTCGTACCGCTCAATAAACTCCATCATCCCGTGGGCGATCTGCAGGACTGCCCGCGGCTTCCCGGATTCCGGCAGCCAGACCACACTGTGGATCTCTGTCTGCCCGTCGCTGGATGGAAAATTAAACTCTTTCTTTTCCGCCATCTCTGACCTCCGCCGTCTTCTTTTTTACAAATTATAGTTTAAAATCTCAAAAACGGCAAGAAAAGATTGTCCGGTTCACTCTTGTCCTTCTCTTTTAAACCGTATCTCTACAAATTTCAGCATACCGCTTTCAAATCTGCTCCGCAGAAGAAGCCGTCTCCCCAGAGGCAGTATTCCCGGACACAGATACTTCCGGGGAAGTCCCCGGATGGTCTCAATGGTTTCAAACCGGCTGCTCCAGGGCCGGAACAGGGCTTTTGCGCAGTCCACCGCGAAATGCATGTCCGCCCCGGTATTTCCTGTTTTTCTCACGGTTTTCCGGGCCTGTCTCAAAGCTTTGGAACTCTGGCAGTCAAAGCAGATCCCTCCTCCGGGAAACCGCTCCGCCAGGGCGCGGAACAGATTCCTTACCTGTTCCGGCTGGAAATAGTAAAAAGCCCCTCCGCTGACCACAAACAGTCCCCTCCCCGCCTCCAGCTGATCCATCCAGGACACATCCGCCCCGTTCCCGGCCAGGGAATACTCTCTCTGCCGGCAGGGCAGCAGCTTTTCCCTGAGATTAATGACCTCCGGCAGATCCAGATTGACCCAACGGCAGCGGCCATTGTCGGCCTTTGAAAAAGAAGCGTCCAGGCCGCAGCCCAGATTCACCACCACCGCCTCCGGATACTGCCGCAGATACCGCCGTGCCGCCCATACCAGCATGTCCTGCCGCAGCGCGTAAAGGACGCAGTCCGCGTCCGCCAGCCGCCTCAGGGATTCTGTTTTCTCTGCCGGCATAAGAGCCGCGATTCGTTCCGCCTCCGGATCCCGGAACAAGCCGGGGTATCTTTCACCGCAGCGGGCTCGGGCCAGCAGCGGCAGAAGCAGCGTATCCGCCGCAGGGTCATTCAAACAATTTCGGAACGTTTCCATAAAAATCTCCTCACATGGGTTCAAAACTTCTCTGACAGCATACCACAAAACTTCCGGTCTGACAGCCCCAACGGGCACAATCCGGACGGAACAGTGTGTTCATCCCTTTCTTCTCTTTTTCCCCCGGATCCGGCAAAGTGTTTGGTCTTTTTGTCAGGATTTATTTTATCATTGCCTGCCAGGTTTTCTCCTGCTATTCTCCTGTCAAAAGAAACACAAAAAAGTAAAGGAGGTTTTGTTTTATGCAGAAACGTACTTCAGCCAAATGGCTCATGCTGCTGCTGATGCTGGCCGCGTTTTCGGTGACATTTATGACCCGTTTTGTCTGGTCTCCGGTCAGCGGAACGGTGCAGGAACTTCTGGGGCTTTCCAACACAGCGGCAGGCGCCTTCATGTCCGCGTTTTTTATCGGATATGTTATCACCCAGATTCCCGGAGGAGTCCTGGCAGACCGCCTGGGAGTGAAATTTGTCCTGTCCGCCGGAGTGCTGGTCACAGGTCTCGCCTCTGTGGGCATGTCTTTTATCACCACCTACACCCAGGGCTTTGTGGTGCGGATCATTACCGGCCTGGGCGCCGGTGTGGTTATGGCCTGCTGCACCAAAGTCATCAGCGAATACTTTGAACAGAAAGACCGAGGCATCGCCTTCGGCATCCTGCTGGTTGGCCCTACCCTGGGTCTGACCATCGCCAACAAACTGGGGGCCTATCTTCTGACTTCCTACAACTGGCAGACCGCATTCCGGATCACCGGATACATTGCCATCGCCATTGCCGTCCTGATCTTTGTGGCTGTAAGAAATGCCCGGAAAGCCGGCTCCGCGGAAAAGGTCACTTTGCTCAGCGGTATTAAGGCCGTGTTTACCACCCGGAATCTGCTGGTGATCTGTCTGGCCGGTTTCTTCTACATGTTCCTGAATCTGGGAGTTTCCACCTGGGCCAACTCCTATCTGGCCAACATCGGATTTGACACCGTCACTGCCGCTTCCGTCATGTCCATCTACAGCATCGGCGGCATCATCGGTTCCCTGCTCACCGGTTTTATTGTTAAAAAATTTAACCTCAGCACGAAATTTTATCTTATCGGAGTCTATATCGCTCTGATTATCACCACTTTGCTGTTCGGTTTCCAGACCAATCTGACTGTGCTGAACATCGTGGGATTTATCTATGGCTTTGTCACCTACCTGCCCAACGCCCACCTGAACGCTCAGATCACCAAATACGCTCCGGAAGGCATGTCCGCTTCCGTTATGGGCGTGCAGAACTGCATTTTCCAGCTGGCCTCCATTATCTCTCCGGCTCTGGTCGGCTGGACTGTAGACGCCACCGGAGCCTTCCAGACCTGCTGGTTTACTCTGGCTATTGTGGTGGCTGTGGGAATCCTATTCCTGTTTATGATAAAAGAAGAAAGGGGAAAATAATATGCTGACGCCAAAAGAAAATCTGCTGGAAACTCTGAAAAAAGATGGAAAACCGGAATGTCTCTGCAATTCCTATACGATGTTCCGGGGTATTCCCGGAGATCCCGTATTCAAGTACATCCGGGGAAACCGGGTGAGGGGAACCAACTCCTATGATCCCTGGGGCACGTACATTCTGTTCCCGGACGACGCTCCCGCGGCTGTGCCGCTGGTGACGCCGGAAAATCAGGTCATCAAAGATGTAGCTGAGTGGAAAAAATATGTAAAAATTCCGGATCTGGCCGCCCACTGCTCTCAGGGCTGGGAGGACGCCATAGCCGCCAGGGATGCCATTGACCAGGACAAATATCTCACCATGACCGTCATGGGCACCGGAATTTTCGAGCAGCTTCACATGCTGATGACCTTTGAAGACACCCTCACAAACTTCCTGCTGGAGCCGGAAGCCATGCATGAACTCATCGACGCCATCTGCGAGTACCGGCTTACTTACATGAAGCTCATCGTAGAGCATCTCCATCCGGACTGCATCGTCTCCCACGATGACTGGGGCTCAAAAACCAGCCTCTTCTTCTCCCCGGAAACCTGGAGAGAATTCTTCAAAGAGCCTTACAGAAAACTGTATGACTACCTCCACGCCAACCATGTAATCGTCATGCATCACGGAGATTCTTTCTGCGAACCCATTGTGGAAGACATGGCGGAGATCGGCATTGATATCTGGCAGGGAGTCCTTCCCACCAACAATATCCAGGCTATCTCCGAGAAAGTCGGAGACCGGATGCTGCTTATGGGCGGCATTGACTCTGTCATTGACCGGGCGGACGCCACGGAGGAGGAGATCCGCCGGGAGACCCGCAGAGCCTGCGATGCCTACGGAAATCTGAAGGGATTCTGGCCCGGCATGACCTACGGCGGACCCGGAACCATCTATCCCCAGGTGGAAGAAATCATCATTGACGAGATCAACCGTTACAATACTGAACATTACGGCGCGGCAATCTTCTGATTTCCACAGGCGCCTCACGGAAGGACAGGTTCAGGCAGGATCCTGTCCTTCCGCATGCTCCAGAATATACAGGGAAAGTCTCAGGTACAGATTCAGCCGGGGATCCTCCAGCTTTTCCGGATCCATATGGGTCAGTTCCCGAATCTTTTTCAGCCGGTAAAACAGGGTGCTGCGTCCCATGTACAGTTCTTTGGCTGTTTTTACCGTATTTCTCTCATTTTCTATATAAGCCCGCATTACCTGGTAATAATCTGTTCCCTCCCTTCTGTCCATTTCCCGGAGTCTCATCAGTTTTTCCGAACAGAACATCACCGGATCCATCACCTTTCCGGCTGATTCAATGAGATAATCCAGCGCCGTCTCCTCAAAATACCGGGACCAGATATGGGACTGCCGCCTGCGGCAGCTTCTAAGAGCCGCCCCGGCCTGAAGATAATAATCCCGGAGCCTGGAAAGATCCGCAAACCGATGGCTGATTCCGGCCCGGTACAGTCCTTCTCTGAGAATATAAGCCAGATCCGAGGTATAATTTTTGTTCATAGCAACATTGATCAGCAGGAACATCTGCCGCCGCAGCCACAAAGCCTTGCTCCCGGCGATCCTGGCCTCCGCCTCGCTGCAAAGGCTGGTGGCATTGACAAACTCAGACTCTCCGGGATCCATGTCCACACACACGCACACATACTCGTTCTCCTCGCCCCAGCCCAGGAGCCGCACCAGCTTTTCCATTTTCCCCCGCTCCACGGTCTCTCCCCGGAGGAGTTTCAGGATGGCCTCATCCAGCATTTCGTTGTAAGTATGATTTTCATAGTCCGGCCGTTTCAGACACTGCTGAATCATATCCGCCAAATATTCCGCCGCGGCCAGCTGCCCGGGCTTCAGGGGGGAATCCAGCTCGCAGATCACCAGACGGCCGTTGTATTTTCCATGATTATCCCAGAAGTTTACATAGATATCCCGGTATCCCCTCAGAGACCCGGGATAAACCCTGGCTCCCCGGGTCTTCAGAGTTTCCAGATACTCCCGATTGGTCTTAAACTCATTGATATATTCCATAGGCAGGATGGTATAGCCGGAGTGGGGCTCTATCTCCCACTGCACCATCTCCCGGCGGGAGACCGGACAGGACACACAGTAAAAATGAGCGTCATGGACAAACAGGGGATTATGAAAATATTCATAACTGACCATGCACATGGCGTCGATGCTTCCGCTGCTGATGCAAATTTCCCGCAGCCGGTCGGACCATTCCCGGGTTTTTTCAAAAGTTTTCAGGCAAATCTCTTCAATCCGGTCGAAGTCTTCTTCTGAAGAAATTTCCAGAATAGAACTGGCCCCTCTCAGAAAAAGCGCCGGAACCTGACCCATGACAATGAGATTGGCCCTCTTCCCCGGCGCCAGTTCTTCCGGAAGCTCTCCTCTGCGGCACAGGTACGCATATTTTTCTTCCAGACTGTCCTGGCCCCGGTACCGCCGCAGACCCGTCAGCCGTCCTCTCTCATCTGCTCCCCGGTGAAACAGGAAATGAATCCCCTGATCCTCCAGTTCATCCGCCAGGTTCTGCATGGTCAACCGGAAAACAAAATCTTTATGTCCTTTCTGAGTATGTGGTTTCAAGCAGATCTCCTCCCCTTTTTTATCTTCTGTTATTCTGTGATGCCAGGGCCAAAAGGCCTAATATGAGCATAAAAGTGGGATGAATATCCCACGATATGCGAATATTGGGCGCGCCATAAAGTCATGCTTGCCTGCGCCAGCGCAGCCCACATGACCTTTTGTCGCTTGTCTCATTCTATCACACATTTTCGTCAGATTCTTGGATTTTTCCTTCCCAATTTCCTTAATTTTAATGATTACAAAGTCCACGAAAATATTTATAATTCGTTTATAAAAATCAGATATTTTTTACAAAAGGAGGTAAAATCTATGCCAAAAATTCCGTTTTCAGAAAAAGAGTTAAATGTTGTGGGCTCTTACACCCTGCCCGGCGTGTACGGCATGCCGGCCGTAACCCGGCCCAGGTATGACTATCCTATCACTCCCAAAGAGAATATGGAACTGATGATGAGCGGTAAACTTCCCGTATGGATTCCCAACCAGTGGAGAGACAATAATATCATCTGCCCTTATGTAGTTCCGGATTTTTACGCCCGCTCTTTCGGCGGCACCGACTGGTTCGGTATTGAATGGCAGTACGAACCCCTTTCCCAGGCCGCCATGGTCAAGCCGGGAACCCGCCGTCTGTCCGATATTACCCGCTGGAAAGAAGAGATTGTCTTTCCGGACATTCAGGCTATCGATTGGGAAAAAGATGTCCGGGATAATTTCTCCATGCTCCCCAATGACCGCTTTACCTATTTTGTAATCCAGAACGGCATCTTCGAACGGATCGCCGATCTGACCAGCTTCGAAGATACCTTTCTGTATCTGCTGACAGAACAGGAGGCTCTCTGTGAATTTCTGGACGCGCTGGTAGACTGGCACATTGAATTTATGAAAGTGGCAAAAAAATACTACCATGCGGACATGATCCTCTGGCATGATGACATGGGGTCTCAGAAGGCTCCCTTCTTCTCTCCGGATCTGTTCCGCGAAATTTATCTGCCCCGGTATAAAAAGATTACCAAAGCCTGCCATGACGAGGGCATGTACATCGCTCTTCACTCCTGCGGCAATGTAGGACTGCAGATTCCCAATTTTGTAGAGGCCGGTTTTGACGCCTGGGAAGGCCAGGATTCCGCCAACGACAGGGACGCTGTCATGGAAGAGTATGGAGACCGGCTGGGACAGGTAGGAAATTTCATCATTGAGGGAGATCTGACCGATGAGCAGGCTATAGAAGAGATCCACAAACTGGTGGAGGGCCGGGCGCGCAGCGGACACTTTGCCTGCCGTTTCAGCGACAGCCGTCCCAACAAGGGGCCCGCGGATCTGGAGGCAGAACTGTATCGCTACAGCCGCATCTTTTACTCAAAATAAAAGCAGGAAATTTTGAGAATGTTTCAAGAGGGAGGTAAATTATGTCAGCAACTGTTAGTGTTATATTTGCCGTGGCCATGCTGGTCCTTCTGGTATGGGCTATCATGAAAAAACTGCAGCCCGTCATGGTACTTTGGGTCATCGGCACCATTGCCCTGATTATTGTGGGCGTTGTAAATCACGGGGGTATTGCCGAAGCATCCAGCGGCAGCGCTGTCCTGGACGCCTTTGAATATTTTAAAGAATGTATGGGAAGCCAGTTTGCCGGAACCGCGCTTCTGATCATGTCTGTCATGGGCTATGTAGGTTACATGAATTATCTGAAAGCAGGAGATCTGTTTGCCGTTTATGTGGCCCGTCCTCTGCAGAAGCTGAAAGCGAAATACCTGGTGGTAGGCCTGATCGTATTTCTGGACTGGATCTTCGTCATGGTTCTCCCCTCCGGAATCGCCACCATCGCTCTGCTCTTCGGAACTCTGTATCCGGTCATGATCTATCTGGGAGTCAACACCCTGACCGCCGGCTGCGCTATCGTAATCGGCGTGGGCGTTTTCGCCACTCCCGCCAATTTCTTCCCGGCACAGGTTCTGCAGGATCTGCAAATGGATATCAGCCTGGCGGAAGCTTTCGTAAAGTATATGCTGCCTATCGCTCTGATTATGGAGGTGTTTTTTGTTCTCGCCTATGTGCTCCAATCCCGCCGGATGGACAAAAAACTGGCCGCTAAAGAACAGAAGGCGGAAGAAGTCCAGATCCCGGATCCCAAATCCTTTGGGCTTCCCTGGTACTACGCTCTGCTTCCCCTGATTCCCTTTGTGGCCATTATCGGATTCAGCAGCCTGTTCTTTGACAACATTACCATCAGCGTAGTGGCGGCCAATCTGCTCTCTTTCGCCATCGCGTTCATCGTCCATATGATTTCGTCCAAAAAACCGGTGAAAGAGACATTTAACGAGGGCTTCCAGTTTTTCCAGAGCATTGGCGACTCTGTGGGGCCTGTAGCCATGATCATCATTGCGGGAACCTTTTTCGCCGGCGCTTTGGAGGCCACCGGAGGCATGAATGTCATCATCGACGCACTGATTCATAAAGCTTCTATGCCGATTTCACTGTTTATTGTATTTGCCTCGGTACTTGCCGCCCTCATGTACGCCGCCACCGGTTCCGCTATGCTGGGCCTTTACTCTATCGGCCCCCTGCTGGCTCAGGCGGTGCTGGATTCCGGCTCAGACCTGGCAGTGCCTGCCCTGCTGATCTTTACTATTTCCTCCAACATTCTGGGCGCCGCCATCTCGCCGATTTCCGCGGCAAATATGTTCGCGGCGGGATTCCTGAAGTGTCAGGTTACCGATGTAATCAAGCGCTGCGCTATGCCTTCTGTGGTAGCCTTTCTGGTTTCGGTCATTGCAACTTTCATTATTTTCTGATTTCAGCCGGCCGGAAGAGCCTTTTATCTTCCGGCCGGCCGCGACAGCGAGGGAACACAAATGAAAAAGAACTCCATCAGTATCTTCATCAGTTTTTCTATCATGGTAATCGGAACGCTGCTGCCTTCCATAGGCCCCGTATCCGACAGAGGAGTCAGCGCCATCGCTTTGGTTCTGGCCATGGTTCTTCTGCTGGCTGCCCAGGCGCTTCCCATCGGCGTCATGTGTTTTCTCTGCATTTTAGCGCAGCCTCTTATGGGAATCACGGAATCTCTCTCCGAGTCCGCTTCCTACTGGGCAAACTACCTGTTCTTTTTCGTGATTATGGCTTTTAATATAGGGCTGGCCTTTTCCAATACCACCCTTCCCCGCCGGGTACTGCTCTTTATGCTGGAACACGTCAAAAAAGACGCGCGGGGGCCTGTTCTTGCCATCTGGCTGACTACCGCCCTGCTTTCCGGCATCATTGCCAACTTTGCCGTTATCGCTTTGATGCTGGCTTTCGCCTGGGAATATCTTTCCCTCTTCGATGATCCGGTAAAAAAGAAAAAAACAGGACGCTGCCTGCTTCTGGGAATGTGCGCTTCCACGGAGCTGGGAGGAAATATCACTCCTCTGGGAAGCAGCATCAATATCATGGTGATTAACTTTCTCAATGACTGCGGATTTTCTATCTCCTACGCGAAATGGATCGGCATTTCCCTGCCCCTGTTTGTAATCCTGTTCTTCCTGATGACACGGATCCTCTTTCGGATGTGTCCTCCGGAAGCCTTAAGCCAGCCCAAAATTCAGGAATGCATCGCGGCGAATCAAACCTTGCGGCCCCTGAGCGCCAAAGAGAAAAAACTCCTGGCAATCGTATCGGTCATGATGGTTCTGCTTCTGATCTCCCCTTTTATCCCGGAGCTGAAATCAGAACTCATTATTGTGGCAGCCGGCATTCTTCTGATGCTGCCCGGCATTGAGATTGTAAAGTATGACCAGCTGGCCAAAAGCGAAGCCTTTACGCAGACCATTTACATCTGCTGCTTTATCGGCCTGGCGGGAATCTTGAGTTCTGCCGGCGTCGTGGACGTTCTCACCGAGGGCTTTCAGTCCATGATGCCCTCCCGGCCCTCCGTATTTATAGTCGTAGCCCTGCTGTGCGTCCTCACCATTCTCCTGTGTAATTTCCTCCCGGCAGCCGCGGTGCCCTCCGTCCTGACTGTGCCTATGATTACCTTCTGTGCCTCTGTCAACATTGATCCGGTGCTGGCGGTGATTCCTCTGGCCATGTGTTCCAACTGTTCCTGGATTCTTCCCCTGGATCCTATCTCGCTTCTGACCTACGGAAAAGGGTATTACACCCTGATGGATATGGTAAAGCCCGGTCTTGTGCTCACCGTCATGACCGCCGCTGTCACCGGGGGCTGGATGGCCCTGCTGTCCCTGCTTCTCTGACCTCGTCCAGCAGCCGGAAACAGCACAGAAGATAAAACCTGAGTTCCGCGTCATCCAGGGGCAGTTCTGTCAATTCCTCCAGCTTTTCGATCCGGTACTGCAGGGTGCTTCTGTGTACATGCAGAAGACTGGACACAAGGGTCAGATTTCTCTCATTTTCCAGGTAGACCCGCAGAGTATGAAAATGATCCGTACCCTTTTTCGCGTCATATTCCTGAAGAAAAAGAAGTTTCTCATGACAGATGGTTTCCACGGAAATATCCTCCCGTATCCTTGACATCAGGTATCGGTTCACAATATCGGAAAAGGGCGTATAGAGAACGTCCGGCTGGTATTTCCTGGAAAATTTCAGCGCCATTGAAGCCTGCTGAAACCCCTGGGTCATTCTGAAAAAATCATGGAAGACGGCGCTCTGCCCGCAGTGGTAGGCGCCTTCTTTGGAAAATTCCCGCATTTTTTCCTGAAACGTTTCCAGCGTCATCTTTTCCGCCGATAAATTCTCCACCAGCCAGATATAATTGTTATCTACGAACACCTTGCACTGTTTAAACAGCAGCATCAGAGAAATAACCAGAATATCTTCGCTGTTGATCTCCCGGTTGTTATTTGGGATCAGGATTTTCACGCAGAGATATGTATCCTCTTCCTGCCAGTTGTAAAGGCTGATGGCCTTCAGCGCCATCTCCCTGGAGGGCCAGCTGCCCTTCAGACAGTGTTTTAACAGCATTTCAAAAGATACATAGGTTTTATCCTTTTCACGGCGCGAGGTGGCCGTCACTGCCCGGAGAACAAATTCCGCAAAATACTCCAGCATCTGAAAATGGCTGGGATGAAAAATGGAATTAATCTCATTTAGAATAACACGCCCCCTGTATCTGTTATTTCTGTCAAATAGGTTTACATACATAACCCGGTACGGGGTAAGGTAAGGTTTGATCCAGAAATGCGCTCCCCGGGCGGAGAGCGTCTTAATATAATCTTTATCATATTTCAGCGTATTAATCAGGTCCAGCTTAAAAGAAGAAATTCCTGTCTTCTCATCATAATCCACTTCTGTCATCCCGGACACATACTGCGGGCGGCTGAGAAGAATAAATTTTTCATCATGGACCTGCATGGGATTTTTGAAAAAACTCAGGGCGACATTGCTGAGAGCTGACAGCCCGCCATTGTACAAGGCCTCATACAGTCTCATTTCAAATTCGTGATATCTGTGAAAAATATCGTTTATCTCATTCATTAAAATGGCGGGATCCGCATTCTGAAAAAAAAGAATCGGATTGGGTATCTCTCTGATCTCCCCCTCTGATTCACCGTAAACCACCAGACAAATATCCTGGCTGGCAACCGGTTTCCCCTTCAGAACCGCTGCCGGACAGATGTAAAGCACATTTTCCCGGAGGTCTTTCTGCCCGAAATAGACCATGCAGGTTTCAAGCTTCATTTTATCCCTCTGGTGATGGCAGAAAACAGGCTCAAAGTTTCGATCCACAAACTCATCCACCAGCATCTGCATATTCAGTTTTAAAGGATGAATAAAGTCTTTTTTATTCGCTCTGGCTTCAGAAAGTTTCACAGTTCTCACTCCCTTTGACTCATTCCATCTGGCTGACAGCGTCATTTTTATCTTCCGGCTCGCTGACACACATGTTCCTTCGGCGATGCCTCCATTATACCCCACCTTCCCGAAATCTTCCATCTTAATCTTATAATTAAGGTTTTGACTTTTGCGCAGCAACGGAAAATAAATGGACGAATGAGAAAGTCGACCTCGGCGTTTTGGAAACCCTCGTAAAGCGCAGAGAACTGTTCCCCTACAAGAATGTCCACTACTACCTCTTTGCCAAAACAGGTTTTACCAGGGGCTGCACCGACCGGGCAAAAGAGATGGGGAATGTGACGCTGGTGAAGTATGCGGACATTGTGAGTAATATGTAATTTTATATTTGAAAGAGAAGCCTCCTTTGACGCCATAATGTGGGTCGAAGGAGACTTTTGTATGAATGAGATAAATGACAAAAGTCTGCCCTGTTTGCTCCTTGACAAAGAAAGCGGCGCAAGATAGCGGCGGCGCAGCATAGGGCAAGATCGGACACATTCTCCCTGTACCGAGCCGGATGGCGGGTGCGCCATGACCGCTTTTCCCCGTAGGGGAAAAGCAGAGCGAACAACACCGCGCCGCAAAGCAAGCGTGGCAGCTTGCGGGCGACGACCGTACAGGCAGGACAATGATACTCCCGCGTTGAACGCCCTCACAGCATTGCGCGGCGCACCCACAAGCATGGGACGGGGTGAAACTCCCGTGGAGCTGTTGCCAGCAGCCGTCCGATGAAAAGCCCATTTTCGTATTGTACTTTTTAGCCATTTTACGAAAGGGGGTTTTCTTATGGCAAAAAAGGAAACCGCAAGCCAGACCGCCCCCTTGCTTCCCATGCTTAAAACCGTTGAGCAAATGAGCAAGGTTAGCGGTATTGGAGAAAATAAACTGCGTGAACTTATGGATAGCGGAGAGCTTGAATATATACAAAACGGGAACCGCCGCTTGATTGCCGACGCTGCAATTTGGGATTGGTACCACAGGGCAAAGAGATCGGCAAAGCCCCCGACAACACAAGGGGGTTAAAGTATGGCTATATCATCAAGACAAGTACAGAATAAGCGCGATAGCAACGGCGTTCTGACGGGGAAGCCAGGTACCGTTTATGATGTGAATATCAAGTACAATTCCCCGGAGGGGAAGAAAACCTATTCCAAAAAAGGCTTTGCTACCAAAAAGGAAGCAGCGCAGCATGAAGCAGAAATGAAAGTAAAACTTTCTAATCCTGTTTATACGCCTGTTATTGCTTCGCAGGGTAAGCAGACTGTCAAAGAGTATTTAGAAGAATGGGTAGAAAATCATGGCAAGGCAAATTTACGTCCGAGTACGTTTGCCAGCTATAAAAGCCATATCAAAAATCATATTGTGCCTTATGTCGGTCATGTTCAGCTAAACCAACTGACGCCAGCTATGCTTGATAATATGTTCCAGCAGCTTTTTGATAAAGGACTGTCTAACAGTACCGTCCGTTACGCACAGCGCATTTTGAGCGTATCAATGGAGCACGCACGAAAATATCACTATATCGAACATAATCCTGCCCGTGATGTAATCACAAAGTTTGGCAAGCAGGGTAAAACACCCGACCCGTACACCGTTGAGCAAATGCAGCAATTTATGAGCAACGTGATCGGTACGGAGTGGGAAATGCCCGTTGTCCTTGCCGGAATGTACGGATTGCGTATGAGCGAGATTATCGGCTTGCGGACATTCAATATCGACCTCGAAAAAATGCAGTTTGGTGTTGTCGAGCAAATGCCTTTCAAGGTACCACCCGGCACAAAAATCATTACAGAAATGGCACCGACAAAATCCAACGACCGCATTTTGCCGATCACCGAGGAAACGCTGCCGTATTTCCTGCGGCAGTTTGATTTAATCGAGCGGCAGAAAGCGTTGATAGAAGCAAGCGGCGGCGTGTACTATGACAACAAACTCTTTATCGCAAAACCGGACGGCTCCCCGCAGCGCAGGGATAGAATGTCGGCAAACTTCGGTCAGCTTATCCGGCACCTCGAAATGCCGCACATTCGTTTCCATGATTTACGGCACCCGTATGTCAAGCCCACGACAAAAAATAATTCTCTGTGAAGGCAGAAATCCCAAACTATCCATAGAGTCAGATAGTTTGAGATTTCTGTTTTACTGAATCGTACCGACTATATTTTGAAGTTCTTTTTTTATGGCCTCTTCTGCAATATAACCTTCCATCAGGCTGTTTTCCGAGTCTCTTTTCATAGTCATTAGAAAAGCAACAGAATCTAACTGGTTTTCTTCTGGAAGTAGTAAAAATTCACGAGTTTTTACAAAGTTACCCATACGCCGATACGCTTCATCTATATCAGTAAACTCACTGAGGCTTTGCGTGTTTATCTTGCGTGTTTTCACAACGAGCTTAGTTGCCATTTTCCCATAAGAGGTACAGTAACTGATAATCTTTGCAAGCGAAATGTCATCCGTAATAAGTATATCTTTGATGTGCTTTACAAGCTCTTCATCAATTTGACTTAGTAACCACAAAAAATTCAGTCCTCCATACTGTGACAATGCAGTTCCTAAATCTACCGCATCCATGCATCGAGCCTTAAATATAGGTTCAAGCTTTAACAGTTCGTCTAACGAGATCACCTGTTTATCTTCATGTGACTCTTTATCGGTAAAGCGTCCATGCTGTACTTCGAAATTATGCAAAAGTAACGCCAATGTTGACGCTTCGACCTCTTTATCTTCAAATACTCCTTGTAAGAACGCAAAGCGTTCCGACGCATCTATAGCTTTTAGTAAAGGATCAACACAAAATAGCAATCTCCACGCAAATGGAACTGTAAAAAAACCTTCCTCCTCGACTTTAAAATAACTCCATTTTTTGCATAGACAGCGTATTAGCAATGCCGCCCGCTCTGAAGGAATACTCCTCGAGTCGCCTTGGTTTGCGTATGCTTCGATTTCTTCAAGTAACCTAATAATTTTTCCATCCTCATAAAGCTGATTAATTCCTGTTAGAAGCTCACTTTCATTTGCCTCATACATGAATCTTTTCATAGTTACCGTTGGAATTGCATTGTCTTCCAGAAAGAGTGAAAAATAACGGTCAAAACACTCTGGAACTGCAATATTACACTTGATTAAAAATTCTCTATGATTGTAATAGCGCCCATAAGAAAAATATCGACCAAAAGCCAAATTCATTTTAGGAAACAATATCCCCAAAATGTTTTTTGCAGCTTCCTCATTTGTGGCAACACCAGTTGCAAAAAGATTGCTGACAGCTTTCTTTACCTTCTCCTCTTCAGTCTTTTGTCGATCAGATGAGTAGCTGCTATTTGAGCCACATATCGTGTCCTTATAATCATTGAGCATAGAATAGATAGCCGGCTCAAACACCTGAAGGCATGTCAAGCCGAGTAAATCTACGGGATCGGTTTCATCTTGTAAGAGGTTATATTTTAAGTAAAATACATTTGAATATCGAATAACATCCCTAATAGACCGAATATATTCTTTTATTCCCAATTGGAACAATTCTGCCCATATCGCTTTATCCCACCGGTCTTCTGATATATCTCCAAGTATTCCGTTGAGCTTTGAGAAAAGCGCATCATGAATGCTCGCCATACTTGGCGCGGGTATTTCAAACGGAACCTGTATAACTTTCTCAAGATATTCTCGCCCGTCTCCATGTTGTACCACGCTAAGTGCACGCACCACAACATCGTAATCAAATGCAAGTAGGTACACCGCATTTGGAAAATCCGCTAGCGATTTTACCAGTTGAAAAACTGCAATGATTTCTTCCTCGGAAAGCCGATCAATATCATCTATAGACACAATAATTTTCAAATGATCTTCGCCCATTTTGCGAATTATTTCATCTTTTTTCCCTTGCAAATCGTTGTCTTTTTGATTTATGTGTTTCCTTGCCCTGCTTGAAAATGCCTTACCCACTGCGGCAATTGCCGTTCCAGCACCAGGAATAAGACTTGCTGCATCAAAAAAATCTGCATATTGATCCACTAATTCACACACAGTATCCGCTGCGGGTTTCTTTATTTTGATTGCGCTTGCCATCTGCTTGAAAAACTGGGTGATAAGCTGTTTGGGATCAGAACAAAGCCAAGGATTAAATCTTAATACGATTACATCCTTATTTTTGGCCTCTACTTGTTCTATCACCATGTTGAGAAGCGATGTTTTACCACTCCCCCATTCGCCATACAGGCCAACGGTAAAAGAGGTAGGAAAAGTGGATCTCAATAAAACACGAGCAAGACTTTCGGCAAACGATTGCCGATTAAGTTTGTCATCAGAAGATCGAGTAATAGGCAAATCTGGACTTATCATTTCATTACCTCTCATAAGCAAATTTCTCTAACCAAAAACTTTTTTGAAAAAGGAATAGGCTCTGATCTCGTACACTCATAGCAGAGTTATCCGGAATTATAAATATTATACCAGGCTGTTACTCACTTGTAAATCAATCTGTATCCGCCCAAGTTCCCTTGATCTGACGGCCGTCACTTACCGTTATCCGGTCAATGCAATCCATGATCTAATCCAATGGTATTTCCTTGTTCAGAGCTTGCTGCCTCCTTAAGAACTGCTGGTATCGGCGTCCATGCATTTTCAGCTCATGTTGTACACGCTCCAAACACTTCTTTGCCTCGTTGCTCTTTGCTTTTTCGGCTAGGTAGGTATCCTTGTCTAGTTCGTTTTTAACAAACTGCTCATAGATCCGCATACCTCATTCAAGTGAATCGGATAGTATGGCCTGACACTCAGTAATTTTTTGTTCAAGTTTCTCCTTTTTTGAGCCATATTCCACGCTAAAGCCAGATCTGGATTTGATATATCCCTTCAACTGATAATATATGGCGCTGAAAATGTCCTCTTCGCGCACATACATTCCCGTGTAGCGGTCGACTCCAACCCGGTTGTTCGTCAGACAAGTGAAGAAGTACAAGTTCGCCCGATTCGTACCTCGGCGGCGCTGCATCTTGCTGCCGTAGCATCCACAGATAACTTTTCCCTTTAAAATTCAGCGAGATTTGTGTGTTGTCATTGTCCGTAAGCTTAAGTCATCCATTATATTAAAGCGATGATTTAATCGTTCTCGATTATCTTTTTTTCTTCCCATACGATCATCCTTAGCTTGCTTTCAATATCTCTATAACCATTAAGGCACATATTTTTACAATTAATACGCAAACATGAAAATTTATTAGAGAAAAGAACAGCAATACCTAATAATTGCCCATTTAGAATTCAATCGCCCATTTGACGGTAATATTTTTGTTTGGACATATGATAATCTCATCAATACAGTCCATAATCTCGCTGAGAGCAATTTCTTTGTGACTTGCTTTCAATAATTTGCGAAACACTTGATATTGTCTTTCATAATCCGTCTTGCTTGTAATCAAACCATCTCGAATTGCTTTCTTTTCATTCGCTGCACTTTGAGCTACTCGAAATTCTTCTTTGCTGATTTCTCCATCAACAAACATCTCATAATGACGAATAAAATTCTCAAAAGTCTCTTGATATTGCTGATCAGATTGGGCAATATCATTGTCAATCTCCTTTATTACCTGCTTATACTGTGAATCGGAAATAAAATGCTCGTTTACATATAGCTTTAGTTGATGATAGATAGCATGAAAGACATCTTCCTCCCGCACATACATACCGGTGCACTTGCCAACGCCTAAACGGTTTTTAGTAATACAGGTAAAAAAGTACCAATCTGCATGATTGGTTCCGCGCTTACGCTGCATTTTCCCACCGCAGCACCCGCAGATAACTTTCCCTTTTAAAACATTTTCTGTCGATTGGCCTTTTGTGGTAAGGTTAAACGCTTTCGATTGAAATGACCTTTGAATGGCATCAAAGGTATCCGTGTCTACCAAGGGCTCATGTGTTGCGGCAACAGCTCTCTTTTCTTTTCCTTGTATGAGCATGCCGGTATAGGTTCGATTGGTCAGGATATACTTGACTGACCTGCTATTCCAATCTCCGTTACCATCATCATAGTTTCCAGCCAGCCCCTTTGATCTCGCATATTGGATTGGTGTAGGAATATTTTTCTCGTTCAAATACCGAACTATGGCGGTCATACCAGTGCCATTCGCTGCTAACTCAAAGATTTTTCGGACAACAATAGCTGCTTTAGGATCAGGAATGAGTTTATCGTGGTTAGATTCTGATTTTTGATAACCGAATGGGGCTCTTGGCCCAATAAATGTACCTTGTTGTGCTTTCATGTCTAAGGTCGCCTCCACTTTCTTTTTAATTTCAATAGATGTTTGCTCGTTAAATGCGTTTATTATGGGTACGCGTATTCTGGAACTGTAAGGATGTTCTTGGTTGGTAATACCGTCAATCGTATCAAATTGATCGTTTACAGATACAAATCGGACTCCGTTAGCTGGGAAAATGACTTCGATATAGTAACCGGTAGTAATGTAGTCCCTTCCCAGGCGAGATAGATCTTTTACAATAACACAGTTGATTTTACCAGCAAGGATGGCCTTTATCATTTCTTGAAATGCAGGCCGGTCAAACCGTTGGCCGCTAAAACCATTATCGATATAGTAATGCGATATAGGGATTTGGTGCTGATCGCCCCAGCGTTCGATAATGAATTTCTGATTTTGAATAGAATTGAACTCTTCCTGATTTGCAACTGAAAGTCGAAGATAGCCTACTGCATTGGCAGTAGAAGATCTAACCATTTCCGTGCACTGATGTTTTCTGCTTTTTCGTGCCATGAGAAGATATCCCCCTTTCGCAAAAAAGACTACGGCGCAAACCGTAGTCTCTTACAATATCATAGCATATGGCATTTTCCGCTTCCACGAGGGAATGCCCATTTGTCGCTTCCACGAGCTTAGTCATACGGCAGCTACAAATATGCACCAACTCACAGGCGACTTTTATACCGTAGGTGAGATATTGGGGCATACACTAAAAGGCATTGGTATGTCGCTTGGTATCTCAACCAACCTTGAAGCGGTAACGGCACAATACGTCAATGTACGGCTGGAACGAAAAAAAGCTGTCCTTGAAACCTACCACAAAGCCCTGCACCCGCAGAAGCCCGCGCCGGATAAAGGCAGCGAGCCGAAAAAAGCCAAAAAGAAAAGCAGCGAAATAGAGCTGTAAAGGACGTATCTCTTTATAGTTCCACGCTGCTTTTTATATGCTTTTAGAAGTTCCGGGCACCATTCGGGCACCACGGCATACATTTTTTATGAATAAGATGTATAAGAAGTTTGTCGCAGGGCACCACAAATTAGGGCACCACGGGCACCATTCACCCGGATTTGCCTGTTTTCAGCAGGGCAAAATCACCAGCTAAAAGGCATAAGAAAACCCGCGTAAACCCTTGATTTACGCGGGATTGTTGTTGGCGGAGACGGTGGGATTCGAACCCACGTGCCCTTTCGGACAACTCGATTTCGAG
>ERZ1090863.52-NODE-52-length-81367-cov-8.968848_pt1 | contig 81367 bp, 78 predicted proteins | sample MGYA00478480_ERZ1090863 | MGnify/ENA primary metagenome ERZ1090863 (study PRJEB33644, sample SAMEA5815746) | chicken gut metagenome | biome: Chicken; feature: Gastrointestinal Tract; material: Caecum | place: Ireland | collected 2019-01-01 | study: A study of the...
TTAATAGTATAGATTGTTCGACTTCTCCTGTCCACACTTATATACTAACACCATACGGCGGAACAGAAGAAAAAGTAAAAGTATAGCGGGCAGGGTAAAAACGAATACAATCAGAATAACATTAAGTACGGTGGGGAACGATGTGAAATATGCTGCGACGTTATCCAACGAAATAAAGGTTTGCCAATAACTGACCCATTGGGCTGCGAAACCGTCAAAGGTTGCGGAAATGGCCACGTCGGGAGCTTTGCCGCTGCCGAACAATGATAGAAAGGAATAATCCGGGAACTCTGTTACCGTCGCATGTACGGCATCGGGGAAGCCGAACAAGGAAGCAAAATACAACGCAACGGACAGCCCGAGATCCCGAAAACTTTCGACCAAGCGTCCGAGAGCATTCGGGAAGCAGAACAAAGCGACGGCAACAAACCCGACGGTGACCGCTATGCTGACGATATGATATACTTTCGTTCTCATACGCCGCACCCGTTACAGCCGGTATACAGGAAATATCCTGCTACCACAATGACGGCTATGAATAATATGAGTTTCAATATATTCTTGAAGATTTTCATTTGACTTTTGTTATAAGATTAAGTTATATATAGCGTATGAAGTATAATACGATTGAAACGAGCATAATTCCCGTATATTCGGAGCGAATAAAGTATGCCGCCGAATTTGCGGCAATCGAACAAGAATTACGATATATCAAAGAAAAACTCGGAGATGATTTCATTTGTGAAGATAAAATTAAACCCGCAACAATGATTTGTAAATGCCCGTATTGTAATAAAATCAATCGTGTTTTTATAACTGATACAAACCGTTCGACGGATAATACTCGGCGAATAATTGGTGCAAAATGTGTAAACTGTACAAAAAGGTTTCTCGTATATCAGGAAAGCGGTGATGAATAGCGCTCCATATTGAACTGAATAAATGCCGCAAAACAAAAACACGTTCACGCTCGGTCGCATTTGCCAAATATGTACGAAATAAATTTATATCCTCGTCGGAAATTATTGATGAAATTATTTCATTTATTTTACTTTCATTGACGCATTCGCCGTATATATTGTTTGTTTGAGTATTCTTTATTTCCATTGTCGTATGTCTCCATTTTTTATTTGACTTTTGTCATAGAATAAGTTATACTGATTTTAAGGTAGCGAAACTGACCTATATGGTCAGTCGTCGGCATAGTTCCGACCCGCATCGAGAGACAAGTTATTTGTCTCTCTTCTTTTTATTTCCAACTCTGCCGACATGTCGTAAAGAACGAGCAAGATCATGACTGCCGAGGGAAAACCGCTCTTTACCTTCGGGAAAAACCTTTTTATCTTTTACAGTCAATGGCTTACCGGACATTCGATTTTTATTGAACGTTTGATAATCCACTCCCGTACGTTTCGGAAGTCCATAACGTTTTGCATTTATTTCAACAAGAGCTTTATCCGCATTCTTTCCGTCACTACTGAATTTTTTTATGGATTTTAATTTTGCAACGGAAATACGTTGCCCGTTATCCGAAACCACAACGTAATTGCGTTCGTTTTTTGTTTCCTTGTCTATGTATTTCGTAATGCCGCGATAGACTTTTCCAACGTTTGTATTTTTCTTTTTCATTTGCACCTCATAAAGAGGAATAACGCCGCCGTAACCCTACGACGGCGTTATCCGTTTGCCCATAATTATAATATTCGTATCAAAATCCGCAAAATTTTGAAATACAAATACATAAACGAAAGAGAATTATCATTATGGGCGTTATCCGCTATTTTTTCTTATACCGTTTTTTCGGTTTTGCACGTGCTTTGCCGTCCGTCACGACGTGAACCGTCATCGCTCCCGACGCTTTGCTTTTGTCCGAGCCTTTGACGCGCTTTACTATCCACGCAATCAGTTTTATGACAATGACCGCAAGCAAAATTATTCCCACAACCATGAGAAGCGTCATAAGCGCGTCGGTACAACTGCTTCCAGGACGCGTCGGGTCCCAATTCGGCGGGGGCGTAACGTCCGAGAAAATGTCTATCGGGTCGGACACGGCCGGTATAACGTAGTATTCGCCCTCGCGTTCATACGTCAGCGAGATTATATCGAAATCTAGATATGCAGGCACCTGCGCCACGTATCCGTTACCGGTAGCCGCAGCGTTATAATAATTTCCGAACATATCCTGCGCCCGCGTCCACAGCTTTACATTTACCGATGTATATTTCGTAAGGTCGTACCGCAGCAGATATACTGTCTTATCCGCGGCCGCGGATTCCTCGTAAAACTCGCGAAAAGCCGCATAATCATACTTGTCTATGTACAGGTTTTCACATGTGGCTTCCGCGTCTATCTCGCCGCTTCCGATCTTAATGAAATCACCGCTTTTTACTTCGTGTATTGCTTCTATACCGTCGTACGTAGTAGTCACATAATTGCAGAACAGCTCGTCCCACCAGCTCGAACCCAACACGCGGCTTGTAAGGGAATACTCGTCGTCCGCCGTCACTTCCACGACGGTTTTTTCACTGTCTATGCTCTCAAATAATGCCGGGTCATATTTGCCGAGGAACTTATCTTCGGAGTCTTCCGAACGCTGAAGTATAAACTCTTCCAAGTCTTCTGCTGACACGATATAATCGTCGGCTGACTGACCGCTTGTCACGTAGAAGATGTAATTCAGTATATGTATGTAACCTTGCCATACGTCGGACTTCTCCGTACGAAAGTCGTTATGATACATGGGATAATCCACGTTCTGTCTGCCGAAACCGTAGCTGCCGCCGACAGTACCGAGATACTTATACAGGTCGTCGTACATATTCTTGTTATCCGTAACAAATATCTTATCTGTCAGCGCTTTATACCACTCGGCTTTTACGGAATACAAGCGTTCGTATCTGTTCTTTATATCGTTCGGAACGGCAAAATACACGCTGGACAGCTGATCCTGCGTATAAATATCTTCGCCGTCGTCGCCTTCCGGACGGTAAAACGTACCGTGCACTTCCAGCTCGACGGTTTCGAGGTCCGTCTGCTCGCAATCCAACGTGCTTTCCGCTGTTTCGTCCGCGCCGTAGCCTTTGGCGTAGCCCATATAATGCCACGTCCCGCCGACTGCGTAGTCATGCGCTGTTCCGGTGCCGAGAGTGCGAAGCTGAATGCCGGCGATGTCATAACGACGCTCGCCGTATGCTGCATTATATTCTTTGACGACGGGAAGCAGCTGCGCGGCATTCGTTACTTTGAATTTACAGAACAGATTATTATAATCCCCGGTAGTTTTACCGAGGTATGTAAGCGACATATTCGCGTATTCGTCTGGTTCGCCATCGGCGTTATAATGCGTGGCTATGTTGATTACGTTTGAACCTGTTTGCAGACTGAACGCTGTCTGTGCTGGATTATATACATAGATATACAGTCCGTAATTGCTTTGACGGAATACATTATCCGAGTAACAATACTCTATGACTTCGAAGATCTGCGGCGTACCGTTTTCATCTTTGGGATAATTCGCAAAATTGACGTCCGCAAGGTCGTCCTCGACTTTTGTTTTGTCGAAATTATTTTCGGTGACGACAACGGCAGAGGCCGTCGGGACAGCATTAAACTGCCCGACGGCTATTGCCGCAAGGAGGAGTATGGAGAGTATGCATATATATGTCTTATATATCCTTGTCATAAGCCACCTCGTCAAAAGACTATATGATCAGTTGAAAGCCCGAAGCCCTGCGGAGGATTTCCCTCGGAGGGGTTGAACTCGTCGAGCGTAAACCCCAGCGATATGCTCGTTCCTCCCGACGCTATAACCATTACGAACAGGTTGTCCGTACTTTCCGGAGCTTGCGGAACGAAGATATCGTAACCGGGCAGAACGGCGGAGATAATGCCGGATATATCCGTATAAGTTACGGTAAACGTATTATCTGTTTCCGGGGATATACCGAAACTATCCGTAACGTCATAGCCGTTCATGTCCGACCACGTGTACAGTTCCTTGCCGACATTGAAAGAAAAATCGTTACTATCCGTGGCATTGACGTAAACGGCTACGGTATATTCGCTGTCGAACGGGGAAGTGACGTTAAACTCGCTGCCGCTTTGTACGATAAGGCCGTCGGCATCGTATGTATAGGCTTTGCCGTTTACCGTCACGCCGAATGTTTTCAGCGAAGATCGAAACCCGTTCGTCAGGATACCGACGGCCGCAAGAACAAGCAGGGCAAGAACGACAAGAAACACAATGCCAACGGCTATACCTTTACCGCGTCTTGCCATAACTCACCTCGTCAGAAGATAACGCTCGGCGTATTCAGAGATACGTTGTACGAGAATGCCGGTACCCACGACGAAGGGTATTCGACGTTTATGGTGTAAGATCCGGAAATGTCTGCGTCCGTGCTTACAAGTCCCACCTGGAATTTGAATACGGTATTACGCAACTCATATCCTGCAAATAATGCAATCATTAAACTATCCTCGTCAACTGAATTACTTTCAATTTGAGTTTTTATAGATTCGGTTAAGAGATTAAGCCCAACTAAAATATCACCGAATGTAGGAATGGATGAATTTCCTTCGTACTTCTGCGAATAATCGTCATACGACGACCATGCGTCTATGATCTGCGTAGTGCCTGCCGAAGAAGATACCGAACCCGTGCTGTATACGCCCGTTACAGTAAAAGAACCGTTTGCTACTGCAGAAAAGAAATCGGATGCAGATACAAACTCGTCGAGCGAGTACGTTCCGCCGTCGGTAATGCTTACGCCGTTAAGCTGCATGCCGGTCAGACGCTTTTTGTAATCCAGATTGCACACGGCGGAAGAAACGTTCTTGCCGGAAATGGACGCGGTGCAAGTGAGCTTTATCTGCGTGCCGAACGGCTGAACGGCGCTTACGGTCACGGACGTACCGGTAGACGCGGAAAGCGAAACGTAATCCGCGGCGTTGCCGTCGCCCGACCACGACAGCGCCCAAGAATATGTAACGCCGTCTTCCGCATTAGAGACCGACACGGTCTGACCTGCGGAACGCGTTTCTCCGGTAGCTGCGTCCATAACGGTGGCGGGAGCCATAAGCAGAGAAATGCCGTCGCATTCCGCTATACTTGCCACAAGGCTGTCCTGTACAGGCTCGGTCTGTTCTTCCTCTTCCGTATCTTCCTGCTTGTCCTGTCCGAACCACGTCGTTACGTCCCAGTTGGTGAAACCGCTCGTAAACGCCGCAAGCGCGCCTACAAGAAGGGCAATAACGAGAATGACGACTACTGCGGTAAGAATGCCGCTTTTCTTTTTGTACGTCATGTCACTTTACCTCCGCAATAGCCATGAGCGTTGCGCTCTTTACGGATTCGTCTGCACCGTCAACGTAGTCGTTGAAGATAAGAAGGTGAGAACCCTCTTTCGTTTTATATCCGGTATCTTCGTTAAAGTCGATAGCCGTGTCCGTTTTAAGCGTGAACGTGTAAGTACTGTCTTCGGACGTATACGTTCCCGCGGTTGCCGATTCGGAGAACGTTATAGTTTCGGATTCGGTTTCCTCGTAGGTATAGACGAACTTTACGTCGAACGTGTAATCCTTGCCATCGTCCAGCTCGCCGTCGAATACCGCGGCGTATATGGACTCTTTCGGGCTGTCCTTTGCGTCGTCCTCATACAGCTTGAATTCGTAATGCTTGTCCAGCCAGCCGTAAGGGTTGGGGTCGGTGAAGCCGCGGGTGAGCGCGGCGATCACTGCGACGGTCAGAAGTGCGATGCATACGAAAACGATAACCCACTTGACCGTGTCGCTTCTCTTGTGCTTTTTAAGCTCGTTGTTCATTTTGTTTTACCTCTCTTTAATTTATCCAACCGCGACCGTAACAATATGTCGCTGTTTTATACGGGTGATTATTACTAAAATTTTTTACTGTAAGCCTTCTTTTTTGCATTTTCAGCAGCCACACAACCTTTTTTATATGCTGCCGAACGCTCATCAAAATTCAAAGGACGACCGCGTGATATAGTCTGTTCATAACCTAAAGAAAATTGATATTTAGGTTTTTTACTGAGACTATAAAACTTAGAAGATGAAAACGAACCGTCCGAATTAAGACATTTCTTGTCCAATTCCGAAAGACGTGAATCATGATATTTAATTCTGTCATTAAGACTATATTTCCTTGACATTATGTTACCTCGTAAATTTTTCTTGACAGAAGATATTCATTATGATAGAATATCCATACGAAGAGGGTAGCGCTGCCGGATTTGCCGGAACTGTGTCGCAGAGATCTGTATGGATAACCCTCTTCTTTTCTATTACTTCTTTTTGGGTTTCTGTTTTTGCAAAGCTCGTATAAGTTCCGCGTCCGCCCGGGTGCGGAACTTATATTCTTTCGACGGCTTTTCAAACTTATCTTCATTCGCCATTAAGAATTTCGGACGGATATAACATTTATCTTCACTGCCGTCTATGTTCTTTTTGAGCGGGATATTGTCTTTGCCGTCTGTCGTTGCGCTATGAGTGAATGCGAAGTATTTACGCTTTTGTCCGCTTTTCGCAAATATGTACGCCGGATGTCCTTTGGTGGATTTCGTCGGCTTACGTTTAGAAAACTCATGCGCTCTATTCCATTTGCCTTTTCTTTTTCTGCTCGCTGTTTCTCACCTCCCTAAAATATATCGTTAATGCGTTGCGCTTCTGTATCCGACAGAACCATTTTTGTCTGTGTTACCGTTGCTTTCGGCGTAATTGCCGGTTGTTCGGACGATGCGGGGAAGTCCGCATTTTCGCAGAATTTCCCGAAAACTTCGCCGAAATCCGTGCGCGGCGGCCGCTCTTTCGCTTTTTCCGCAAGTTCGTTTTTGAAAACCTGTCCAATTCCTTTCGGTTTGCCCTTATCGTCCAACTCGTTGTATACCGTTATATCTTCCGGGGTTACTTGCACATATCCGGATATTCGGCGGTAAAGCTGAACAAGCGTATCGCAGTTGTTTCCGTATTTATATTCCGGATACCAATACACGAGCGGTACGGAAGACGTAATGACTATCATTTCGCCGTTAAAGACCTTGTTTGAAAAACGGCTTTTAACGGACGATGAAGTATTGTTGTCCAAGATTTTCAATAAATCTTCGAACTCGAAACTTTTATCTCGTAAATCGTCGAGTATGATAGCCTTTTGCCCGAGATAATCCTGAAACGGGTCGTTCGACGACGAACTGATACAAAAGTCATAGTTAAGACTGTTGAGCAGTTTCTTCGCGTAATACGTTTTGCCCGCGCCGCCTTTCCCGGTAATGAATACTACCTGTAATTTCCGATCCGTTTGCAATGTCAGCATCTGACATTGCAATTCCCATAGCTTTTTGAGCTTTGTAAAAGCCGTTGCTTTCTCCGAAAGCGGCATGGTGTCGATGTATGCAAGCATTTGCGCATACGAATAATGCTTGAAATCCCCGAGTATCTTTGCGCTTTCTATTTCCGTTTCGAAGTCGAAATTCGCATGAACCTCTTCCGGAGAATATTGATGTTTGTTTTTCTGACTGTCGTTGCCGTGGGTGAGATACAGCAGCATGTCCGCTTTGCGGCCTTTGACCCTCTCGATAAAATTTTCGGCTATACCGAACCACCCGGCGACTATTTTACTGTCGCATGATGACGGGGAAAAATTGAGATAGATGTGATAATGCGGCCGAGTATCATCCTTGTCGTGCAATATATATGCCCACTGCTTAATCGTCTTGTACTTCATGCAAGTTTCCTGTATATCTACTGGTAACTTGTCCTTATCGCAGACGATTTCCATTTGTCTGACGTTCATGTTGCATAAGCCCCTTTACAAATTAAAACGTTTTAGACATTTTGCCTCCGTTTTTAGACGTTTTAGACGTTTAGTCACACCGCTTGGACAAGCCCCAAGCGGTGTGCGCTAACGCAGATTTTTTAAGAATCAAGGTACTTTCGACTAACTTTGTTCGTTATTCGTGATACCTTTTAGACGTTTTAGACGTTTTGTCAAGATTTTTACATTTCGTTGATTAAAAGACTATTATCCCCATTGTTCAGCCATTGCCCGTGCAATACCCCAAAATGTTTTACTGCGTTCCTTGCTCCGAATATCCTGCGGCAAATTAACAAGTTTACAATACCATTCCGGCATAGAATTACTACTTGCAAAAATTCTTCTCGGTTCAGGTTCAACGATTTTTGTGGGAATTAATTTAGGCAAGCCTTTAAGCCAAAAGCAAGTTCTTTTTTCATAAGGGTCGCCGAATTGATAGGGTTGAACAATTTGGTCGGGTTTCCGAAATGCCGTAGACATAATCCCGACGGGATTTTCTATCGCGATTTTTTTACAATTTGCAGTTACGAATTTATAGAAAAATGCAATAGATTCATTACGTAATCGCATACGTTCCCACGCTTGTTTTCCATATTTTCCCGTATCAAATGAACGGTTACACGCAACAGTAAGATAAGTGCAAGGCGGGTGTGCAATTATAATATCCCAATTTTCGTTAAGCAAAGAAGTAACATCTTTCTGTATATGCCACTCTGGGTGACCGCCCGAACAAGATTGTAAATCACAGCTATATGCTTCGTGACCACGTTCACGAAATGAGATACAAACTCGTTGACTTTCTTCGCAAGCAATCAAAACTTTCATTTGATACACTCCTTTACTGAACGACATATCTCGGTGAAAAAATCATAAGTTTCTTTAACGTAGATAACATCTCCGTCGATAGTGTGAAGACAACAGCCGTTTTTTGTACGGGCAATAAAAATAAGGCATGACAGGTTTATTAAGAACTTTTCTTCGTTTTTAATCGTAGTAAGTTCAAAAAACATAGTCACACCTCATACATATAGGTCTGCCGTAGTGAACGGGGATTCCGTCACAACGTCTATTCTTGCTATAAAAGTTTTGCCGTCGAAGTCGTTTACGCCGAACGTAAGGTCGCAGATTGCGCCCGGGGTCATATCCTTGAAGCGATTGAATTCTTCTTCCGAACGGCTTTTGCGAATGCATGCTGTTTTAAGCAGCTCGGTATTTTTCGGGTACCACAAGCCGCCGTTTTTCATTTTTGACGGCATAACTGCGAAAACCGCATAAACGCACTTTTCTTTGGACTCTTTGAGTTCGCCCTCTCTCGCATTGATAAGAATAGCTCTTTTCATTTTTAGAAACCTCCTCTTGGGAATGAAAAAACCCAACTGAAAATAAATATTTGTTACGGGCAACGCCCTAATAACCAAAGGGGGAGTGACTACAACGCCGTCACTCGCGGCCACGCCTTATGCAACCAGCGCCAAAGGAAAAAATAGTGCTTTCCCTTTTTAAATAAGAATAAAACTATACGGTTGGGAAAATAATATCCCAAACCCCTCTTTGACGTTTGCAAAAGTCTTTCATTTATGGTATAATGGCTCCATACGGCTTTAATTGCCTACCAACGAAACACAAAGGGGAAAGCTATAATGGAAGTGGTCGTTTACGCCGTCATCCTCATCGCGTATTTTGCCGTGATGATCTTCGTAGGCGTAAAGAGCAGAAAGAGCGCGACGTCCGTTCAGGGCTTTGTGCTGGGCGGGCGCAACGCAGGACCGTGGCTGTCGGCGTTCGCTTACGGAACGTCTTATTTTTCGGCAGTGATATTCATCGGCTACGCAGGCCAGTTCGGCTGGCAGTTCGGCGTTGCCGCGACATGGATAGGCATAGGGAACGCCGTGCTGGGCTCGTTGCTCGCGTGGGCCGTGCTCGGTCGCAGAACGCGCATCATGGCGCAGCGATTGGACTCCGCGACGATGCCCGACTTTTTCGGCAAACGTTTCGGCGACGGCAGACTGCGCATAGCCGCGTCCGTCATCATCTTCATATTCCTTATACCTTACACGGCGTCGCTGTATAAGGGGCTGGGAAGTCTGTTCGCCTCCGCGTTCGACATACCGTATGCCGTGTGTATCGTGATAATGGCGGTCGTTACCGCCGTGTACGTGCTCATCGGCGGCTATATGGCCACCGCGTGGAACGACTTCATCCAAGGCCTGATAATGCTTTTCGGCATAGTCGCGGTCGTGGTCGCCGTGCTCTCCAACGTCGGCGGACTGGACGCCGCGCTGACCGAGCTGTCGCAGATCCCCGCGTCGGGGTCGGAACAGCTGGGCGCGTTCACGTCTTTCTTCGGTCCGGACCTGTACGGGCTGGTGATGGTCATACTGCTGACCAGTCTCGGTACGTGGGGCCTGCCTCAGATGGTGCAGAAGTTCTACGCCATCAAGAGCGAGAGCTCCATAAAAAAAGGCATGATAATAAGCACGCTCTTCGCGCTCATAGTCGCGGGCGGTTGCTATTTCCTGGGCGGGTTCGGAAGGCTCTTCACTAACGGCGATACTTCGCCCGCGTTCGACGAGATAATACCCACGATGTTGCAGGAGAGCAATCTGCACGTTCTGCTCTTCGCTGTCGTGCTCGTGCTGGTGGTGTCCGCTTCCATGAGCACGCTGTCCTCGCTCGTCATGAGCTCCAGCTCCACGATAACGCTCGATCTCATAAACGGTTGCCGAAAGAAGGAAATGACGCCGCGCGCGCAGATGATAAGCATACGCTCGTTCATAGCGCTCTTCATCGTGCTGTCCGCCGTCATCGCCATAATATACGAGGAATTCAAGCTGTCTTTCATAGCCCAGATGATGGGCGTGAGCTGGGGCGCGCTCGCGGGTGCGTTCCTCGCGCCTTACCTCTACAGCCTGTTCTGGAAACGCACCACTAAGGCGAGCTGCTGGGCGTGCTTCGGTTTCGGCGTCGCCATGAGCATAGCCGCGCTGGTCATATCCCTGATAGGCGCCGACCGACTTCCCGAAGCGTTCGTTCAATCGCCGATATACACGCACTTCTTCTCGTCTTCCATATTCGTGGGCGCGTGGACGATGATAATCGGGTTTGCGATAGTTCCGATCGTGTCGCTGCTCACCAAGCGTCCCGACGATTCGCTTACGGAAGGACTCTTCTCCGCGTTCAAGAGCGCGGAAGAGGCCATCGAAGAGGGCGCGGACAAATACCTCAACAGACCGCGTAATGACGACGTTGAAGACGTCGCGGCCGCCGAGCCCGAAAAAAGGGCGGGGGATAACGGCGATGACTGACGCGCCGTTCGACTGGACTTGAAATAAAAAAAACGGGAGCGAAAGCTTCCGTTTTTTTAATGTGAGAATGACCTGTAAGCCGAATTCTGTCTGGGACGGTTATCTGTCTGGACCGTACGTTACCGTACGGTTCGAGCGATGTGGAGGGGAAGACGGACGATCTGTGCCCCCTCGATCTTGCACCGGATGGGGTTTACATAGCGCCCCGCGTTACCGCGCGGCCGTGTGAGCTCTTACCTCACCTTTCCACCCTTGCCGATGTATCGGCGGTTTATTTCTGTTGCACTTTCCTTGGAGTCGCCTCCACCGGTAGTTAGCCGGCATCCTGTCCTGTGGTGTTCGGACTTTCCTCGCCGGGCTTGCGCCCGTCGCAACCGTCCGGTCATCTCGGTGATAATGATATCACCACATGCCCGAAAAATCAAGCGTTTGGGCATAAATGTATGCGCGTATGGCAATAATTCTCATGTGTTGTATATTGCAGTCATCATAATATTGTGTGCGATCGCGGGAGTGTCCGTGATCGTGGCGGCGTTGCTTCCCGTGGAACTGCGGGAATTGCGCCTGCGCGGGCCTTTGTCACGCGAGGATTACGCGCGCGCTCTGACGGAGCTTGCGTGGCGTTCACGCGTTCGCGGAAGGCGAAAGGGCAGACCTCCGCTCGCTCTGATATCGCGCTATATAAAGAAAGCGATACGCATGGCGGGCGCCAAGCGCGACGCAGGCGAGCCTTGCGAGGATTACGAGCTGCGTTTCCTTTCGGACAGCCACGTGTATCTGGACGCCATGGAAACGGTGCGCCGCGATCTGCCCGCACTCGGGAAACTGCGTTATTCGTGCGGCCTCCCCGCGATATGCGGACTGACCGCGCTGGTTTCCGACCATTGTCCCGAGCCACCCGACGCGGCCGAGCTGGAAAACGCCGTCAGGATATACGGCTCCGCGCGCGCTCTCGAGTGGTCGGAGCTGTGCATGCTGCATACGGCGTTCCTGTACGCGTCCCTGGGTAAAGCTGCCATCTACGCGTCCAAGATGCTGGTGCGCAGAAGGATAAGAGTGGAGGCGCTTTCGGACATCGCAAGGGGAAAGGTGGAGCGTTCCCGCCTCAGATACAACACTTACGTAAAGACTTTATACGCCGCGGGCGACGAACGCTTTCGCGAAGAGTTCATGCGGGCGTGTGACGCGGAAGGCGTCGACCCCGAGCGCGTGGTGGCCGAAGACGACGTGCTCGTCGCGTCGTACGCGCCCGGCGTGGATGCGGTGACGAAAGCGCTCCGCATGCCTCCGATATCACTCGAGAGTCTTATATCGTTGTCGTCCTCCGCCGCCGAACTCATGAAGACGGAAGGCGCCGGGCTTCTCACTCCCGAGACTATGGCTGCGTATCTCGGCGCCGTGGAAAAAGCCGCGCGCAAGGCAAGAGTGGAGGAACGCGCGATGGCGGCCCGCTATGCCGCGGACTCCTTGAAAACGGGCAAAGATCTCGCGTATTTCGTGATTCGGCCACCGCTCGGCGGGGGAGTTCGGATCTTGCAGCTCATGGCGGTAACGCTGCTCGCGCTGTTCGCCGCGCTTCCCGCGGCGTTTTTTATCGCGCCCGTAGCCGTCGGGATCGTCACGGCGATATCCGCGTTTTTCGTGTACCTCATTGTCTTCGACGAGCTGTGGTCGTACTTTCTCGGAAAGTGCGTCGGGACGCGCATTGTGCCCGAGCGCGTGAGTGACGCGTCGCCCACAGCCATCGTAATGTGCGTTTTCGTGAGCCGCGCCGAGGACGTGCGCAAGGCGATACGCGACCTGGAAACGCTCGCGGCGGCAAACCCCGAGCGTAACATGTCGTACGGCCTGCTGTTGGACGCTCGGGAGGATTACGCGAGTGTCACGGAGGACATAACTTCGGCATTCGGCGCGTTGCGCGACAAGCGCCGTTTTTTCGCATGCTTGCGTAGCAAGGCATGGGAACGCAAGCGCGGCGCGCTCATGCAGTTCGGAGATCTCGTCCTGCGGCATGACTCTTGCGCTTTTCGCGGGATATGGGGAGAAACGGGCGAACCGAAATACGTCATAACGCTGGATTCGGACAGCATATTGGTCGACGCGCGCCGTCTGGTGGGCATGATGGAACATCCGTATAACGCCGACGTCAACGTAATGTCGCTGTCCATGCGTGCACGCATCTCTTCGCTCGTTACGCCGTTCGCGCGGTTCCTGTGTGGAGACAAGGGCTACTCCCGATACGCGTGCGGGCACAGTTTGTCTTTCGATGCGTACGGGCTGGGCAACTACACCGGCAAGGGGATATACCGCGTCGCGGCGTTCGATAAGATACTGCGGTACGCCCTTCCAGAAAACAGAGTGCTCAGTCACGACATGCTGGAGGGCGCGTACGCGGGTTGCGCGGAGTCGGGCATCTGCGGAACGGAAGATCACCCCCTGTGCTATTCTTCGTTCATCGCGCGAGCGGGCAGGTGGATGCGCGGCGACCTTCAGCTGTTGCCGTGGCTCTTTCCGTTCATTAGGAACGCAAAAGGCGAAAGGGTGCGCAACCCATTGTCCGCCACGGCGCGCTGCGCCGTTCTGGCGGGCATCCTGCGCGTTCTCGCACCCGTCGGGAGCGTCGTCCTGCTTGCGGTGGCGGCCGTTATCGACATGCCCTGGCTGATAGCCGTCGCGTTCGCGCGTCAGGCGCTGGGCATATTCCTGACCATGCTCGGGCAGTCGCCTTCGCCGCGCGTTTTCCGCGAGATCGCCGTCCAGATATGGTGGGCGGCGCAGATGCCCGCGTACGGCGCGATGTGCGCGTGTTGCGTGGTGGTGACGGCCGTGCGCATGATGGCGCGCAAAGGACTGCTGACGTGGAAGACTTTCTCTCCGGGCGGCTCCGTCGGCGCCATGATACCCGGCGCGCTGGCGTACGGCGCTCTGTTCGCGGTGTTCGGCATATTGCATATGTCCGTGGCGCTCGTGACGGTTGCGGCCGTATTCGTGTCGATGATCCCCGTGGACATTGCCATGTCTTTGCGCGATACCGAACCTGTGCCTCGCGAAAAAGACGTTAACGCCATGTATGAGATCGCTCGCCGCACGTGGCTGTATTTCGAAGAAACGCTTACGGAACGCAACGGTCATCTGCCTTGCGACAATTACCGCGAGGGCGGGGAATGGGCAGACAGAACGTCGCCCACCAATATCGGCATGGCTCTGACTTCGGCCGTATGCGCCGCCGAGCTCGGACTGATAAGCGACGCGCGGCGCGACGAGATCGTGGCCCGCGTACTCGACGCGCTCGACGGCCTGGAAAAGTATCGCGGATGCCCGTATAACTGGTACCGCGTGTCCGACCGTTGTCCGCTCGCTCCCGCGTACGTCTCCGCGGTGGACTGCGGCAATCTGCTGGCGGCGCTCCTGCTCGTATCGACCGCAAGCGCTGAAAACGCGGAGCATGCGCGCGGTATCATGCGTGACATGGATATGTCGTTCATGTTCGATGAGGAACGGGGCCTGCTGAGAATCGGATATGACACGCGTACGCATGAACCCGACGGCGGGCATTACGACCTGCTCGGCAGCGAAGCGGCGCTAACTTATCTGACTTGCATCGCTTGCGGCAAGCTGCCGCGCGCGTCCTATCGCGCGCTTTCCGTGCGGGCGTTGCGCGCGGGCAAGGGAGTGCTGGCGAGCTGGACGGGCGGCGTGTTCGAGTATATGCTCACGCCCATGTTCTTCCGTCCGCCGCGCAGATCGCTGACGGGCGTAAACATGGAGCGCGTCGCACTTGCGCACATACGCCATGCCCGCGCTCATCGATCGGACATAACGGGAGCGAGCGAGTCGCTCTACGGCGTCATAAACGACGGGGGAGATCTTTCTTACATGGCGTTCGGCGCCGATGAGATAGCGCTTTCCGAAGGCGGGAACCGTCCCGTTTTCGCGCCTTACGCCCGTGTCATGCTGCAGCTCACGCGCAGGTTGCGTCGTGCCGATGTGGCGGCTCTCGCGGAAAAATATTCGGGAAGGTACGGACTGTACGACTCTTACGACATGGTGACGGGCACTGTCCAGCGCTCCGTCATGTCGCACCATCAGGGTATGATATTGCTGGCAATCACGAACGTGCTTCGCAACGGACGGATAAGCGAACTCATGGAAGAGGACGCGGGCGTCAGAGCCGCGTCCGTGCTTACGGACGAGCCGCCCGACGCTCTCCGCCACGCGAGGACGAAACGCAAAACGGAAAACGTGCGTCCGTTGCCAGATCCGCTCATACGCGCGTCCGAGCGCACGGCTCTGCCTCAGCTCGATCTGATGACCAACGGCAGATATATGCTCGTCACGGACGAATGCGGCCGAAGTTACGCAATGTGTGACGGTCTGCTTCTGACCCGCTTCGACGATCTCTCCGGACTGCGCGTCTTTCTGGAACGTGAGGGAGAAGTCTATGAGCCGTCCGTAAGCTCAGTCTGCGATTACGGCGCGTTCCTCTCGCGTACCACGTCGGAAAACAAGGGTGTGATATGCACGATCGAGGCGACCGTTTCGGGATGCTGTAACGGCGAGTTACGATACGTAAACATAAAAAACACCACGTCAAAAGCCATTGATATGTCTGTCATAATATGCGTAAAGCCCTGTCTGACCGCGCGTGACGCCGATCTGGCGCATAAGGCGTTCTCATCGATGTTCATAGAGACCGCTCCGGGTGACGACGGCGACATGGTGACAGCGCGCCGCACTTCGCCCGCAAGCGATCTTCTCGCGCTCGCTGTGTCCGAAAAGGCGGAGTATTACGGCGACGAACGGTATCTGCGTTCGGGGAAAGGCGTAAGGTTCGGCAGGACTACCGAGCCCGTGCTAGCGGCTAAAGTAAAGCTCGGCCTTGAGCCGGGTGGGTCTGCGGATGTTGCGGCCGCGCTGATGTACGGGACTTACGGCAATATACGCGCGGCGATACCGACGGTGTTTTCCCGAGCGTCCTGCCTGTACTCGGGAGGACGGGAAGTTGCGGCGAGGTACGCCCCCGCGCATATGTATCGCACTCTTGCGGCTCGGCTGATGTTCGGCAAGGGGCGGACGAACGGCGCTCTGCCGCGCGTGCTCATATGTGTCGAACGCGGAAAGGAAGAGGAGGCCGCGCATCTGTTGCGCGGGCTTGCCATGCTGCGCAAGTTCGGCGTGGAGTTCGCCGCGGTGGTGGTATACGAGGATGTGTCGGGTTATCACGGCATGGGAACGCGGCTCGGCGGCGCGGTGTCCGCGCTGGGCGAGCACGTGACCGCGATACGTGCACGTGACCTGACGAAAGAAGAACTAGCGGCATTATGCCGCGAGTGCGTCCTGCCTTACGGCGTACGCAACGAACTGTTGCCGCCCTTCCACGAACTTCCGCCCGTTCGGCGCTCGGACGTGGCTCTGCCGGAGACGGTGACGGAATACCCGCTCGGCGTGGGCGGGTTCACGTCGGACGGCGGTTATGCGTTCACAGGCGCATCGCCCTCTCCGTGGTGCAACGTGATGTCCGACGGAAAGATCGGTTGCGTCGTCTCTTCCGAATGCGGATTTACTTTTGCTTCGAACTCACGGCAGGAAAAGCTGACCAGATATTACGGCGACCCGTATGGCGGCCAGGGCGACGGCGTCGTGGTGGGAGAGGGCGGAACGCTGTGGTCGCCCACGCGACTGCCCGTGACTCGGGATTGCGCGTACGAAACCTGTCACGGCAGGGGCGTGAGTCGGTTCTCATGCGGAGCGTGCAGGTCCGTCACCACGCTTACCGTATGGGTGGATGACGGGGTCAAATATGAGCGCGTCGAGATACGCAACGAAACGCGCGACGTCCGAACGTTGGACGTTATGTGTTTCGCCGAAGCCGTGCTGGGCGACCACATCGCTTTCACGCGCGGCGGCATAGTGTGCGAGCGGACGGAAAGGGGCGCACGTGCGATGAACGGATCGCTCGGACTGTACCTGACCGCGGACGTTCCCGCGAGTGACGTCGCGCTCACCGCAGAAGCGTTCCGCGACAGATCGGGGCGGTTCAGAGTGTGCTCGCACTTCGCCGGAGGCGGTTGCACTCCCGCTCTGGCGTATTCGGTCAGGCTGACGTTGCCGCCCGAGGGGCGCGCAGAAGTCGTGTTTGCGCTTTCGACCGCGCCCGTGACTGTCACCGCGAGCTCCGCCGAACAGTCGCTCCGTCGTACCGTCGAAAGATATGCCGAGCTCGCGGACGTCACGTCGGACGAGCGTCCGATATGTTACTATCTTCAGTCTTTGGCGTACCAGACGCTGGTCTCGCGGTTCACCGCGAGATGCGGGTACTGGCAGGTGGGAGGCGCGATAGGTTTTCGCGATCAGCTCCAGGACGCAGTGGCGCTCATAGGAATATGTCCCGACAAGGTGGCGGAGCACATAAAACTGTGCGCTGAGCACCAGTTTTTGTCGGGCGACGTGCTGCACTGGTGGCATCCGCCCGCCGTGGGCGTACGCACGCGCATATGCGACGACAGGCTGTTCCTCGCTTACGCGCTTTGCGAGTACGTCGAACAGACGGGCGACAAATCGCTGTTGAAAGCGAGCGCGTTCTATCTCAAAGACCGTCCCGTGCCCGAAAACGCCCCTTCGCTGTATGCCGCTTTCGAGCGTGGCGACGTTTCCGAGAGCATACTCTCCCACGCTCTGCGCGCCGTGCGCAGAGTGCGGCTCTCCGAGCGCGGCCTGGTGCTCATGGGCGGCGGTGACTGGAACGACGGGTTCGACAAGCTGGGTGAAAAAGGACGGGGCGAGAGCGTGTGGTGCTCCATGTTTCTGTATTACGTGCTCGGCAAGCTGTCCGCGTATGCCGAAGGCGAGGACGTCAGATATATGGAACGCACGCGCATGAAACTGTACGCCGCCGTCCGCGCCTGCTATAAGGGCGACCGATATATCCGTGCTTTTGACGACGAAGGCCGGGCGATAGGCGTGGAAGAGTCGGACGAATGCCGTATCGATTCTCTCGTCCAGAGCTGGGCGGTCATCTCGGGGATATCCGCCGGAGAGGAAGCGCGTCGCGTGCTCCGCCGTGCCGTCGAGCGTCTGGCGGACGACGAGCACAAGCTTATTAAATTGCTCGATCCGCCCTTCCGTGAAGCAAGCGACAAACGAGTGGGGTATATCGCCGATTACCCCGAGGGCGTGCGTGAGAACGGCGGGCAGTATACCCATGCCGCGGTGTGGCTGGTGTGGGCGCTGTACGAAGCGGACATGACGGAAGAGGCCGATCGGTTGCTTCGGTATCTGCTACCGAGCGAACACGCGCGAACGCCCGAGGACGCGGAGCGGTATCTTCGCGAGCCTTACGTGCTTGCGGGCGACGTGTACTCTGGCAGGCTGGCGGGCAGAGGCGGCTGGTCGTGGTATACGGGCGGCGCCGGTTGGCTGTACAGGCTCATCAAGGAAAAATATTACGGTATACGTGTACGCGGGGACGGAGTGTCCTTTTCTCCGCATATCCCGAAAGGCAGGAAGGTGCGCCTGGAAGTGCGTATCCCGTCCGGGCGTTTCGAACTGGAGATAGACGGTCGGTCGGAGGGCAGGTGGAAGGTATACGTCGGCGGACGCGGATATGCGGGCATGACTATGCCGTTCTCGTCGCTGGCGGGCAAGAAGGTGCGCGTTTGTCGCGAATCCCGTTGACTAAACGCGGCGCGTGTGGTATGATATCCGTGATATGGACGATCTGTTCACAGCCGCCATGGGCAATAAGATGAAGCCGCTCGCCGAGCGCATGCGGCCGCATTCGTTAAAGGATTTCATAGGTCAGAAGCACCTCGTTTCCGAAGGTTCTCTGCTTTCGCGCGCGATCGCGACGGACAAGCTGGGCAGTTGCATATTCTTCGGCCCGCCGGGATGCGGCAAGACCACTCTCGCCACCATAATAGCCGAGAGCACGCGGGGCGCTTACAGTAAGATGAACGCCGTGTCGTCTGGAGTGGCCGACGCGAAAAAGCTCATCGAAGAGGCGCGCGACAGACTGCGCATGTACGGTAAGCGCACTTATCTCATACTTGACGAGTGTCACCGCTGGAACAAGGCGCAGTCCGACTGCGTGTTGTCCGCGATAGAGGACGGCAGCATCATATTCATAGGTTCCACCACCGAGAACCCCTATGTCTCAATGACGAGCGCCATAGTGTCCCGTTGCCGTATATTCGAGCTGAAACCGCTTTCGGACGACGACGTGCGCGAGGGGCTCATGCGCGCGATAAAAGACGAAGTGAACGGCTACGGAAAGATGGCGCTCACCGTAACGCCCGAAGCCATCGAGCATTTCGTGTGGGCGGCGAGCGGCGATCTCCGAAGCGCGTACGGCTCGCTTGAGCTCGCCGTGCTGTCCACGCCTCCGTCGGCGGACGGCAGCGTGGTGATAGACGCCAAGACGGCCGAGCAATCGTCGCAGAAAAAACTGTTGTCCGTGGACGAAACGCTGTACTACGATATGCTGTCCGCGTTTTGCAAATCCTTGCGGGGCAGCGATCCCGACGCGGCGTTGTATTACGCGTTCAGGCTCATAGAGAGCGGGTGCGACCCCATGCTCATATTCCGCCGGTTGATGGCGCATGCCGCCGAGGACGTGGGACTGGCAAACACCAACGCGCTTGTGGTCGCCGTGAGCGCCTGCCAGGCGTACGAACGCATGGGTCAGCCCGAGGGGCTTATCCCGCTCACCGAGGCGATCATATGCGTCGCGACGTCGCCCAAGTCCAATTCCGTCGTGGTGGCGCGGGATGCGGCTATCGCGTGCGTGCGCAAGAGCGGCGACAGCTTCGTGCCTTATCAGCTCAGGAACTATACGGAACATTCGCCCAACTGGGACGGAAGGAAATACGTGTATCCTCACGATCACGGCGGGTATTACAAACAGCGATATCTGCCCGATTCCATAGGCGACGTGCATTTCTACGTGCCCAAGAACGAGGGCGACGAACCTCGCATACGCGCGTTCATGGAACGCGTCAAAAAGCTGGAAGAGGAAGGCGACAAGTAAAGAAACGCGCTCCCGCGACATTCCGCGGGGGCGTTTTGCGTGACGCGCGGCAGAAAAGGCCGTGACCAGAAAAAATATTTGGGTAAAGCGTTTGCAATTTACCTCGAAAAACCGTATAATTGTAAAGATGAACGACAGACAGAAAAGAATAAGGAATTTTTGCATAATCGCGCATATCGATCACGGTAAGTCCACTCTCGCCGACAGGCTCATAGAAAAGACGCACACCGTTTCCACGCGCGAATTGCAGGATCAGTTGCTGGACTCCATGGATCTCGAACGTGAGCGCGGCATAACCATCAAGCTGACGCCCGTGCGCATGTATTACGAAAAGGACGGCGAGGAGTACGAGCTCAACCTCATAGACACCCCGGGGCATGTGGACTTTACGTTCGAGGTGTCCCGCTCGTTGCGCGCCTGCGAAGGCGCTGTGCTGGTGGTGGACGCCGCCCAGGGAGTGGAGGCGCAGACGCTCGCAAACGTCTATCTCGCCATAGACAACGACCTGGAGATACTGCCCGTCATCAACAAGATAGATCTGCCTTCGGCGCGTCCCGAGGAGGTCAGGCAGGAGATAGAGGACGTGGTGGGCATCGACGCTTCCGACGCGCCCCTGGTTAGCGCAAAGGAAGGCGTGAACATAGAATCCGTGCTTGACATGATCGTGGACAAGGTCCCGCCGCCTTCGGGTGACGAAAACGCGCCGCTCAAGTGTCTGATATTCGATTCGTATTACGATAATTATAAGGGCGCGGTATGTCTCGTGCGCGTGATAGACGGACAGGTCAAAGCGGGTACTCGCATTCGCATGATGGCGTCCGGCAGGGAATACGACTGTGTGGAAGTGGGAATATTCGATCCCAAGCCCACGCCCGTCGCTTGCTTGAGAGCGGGCAACGTCGGTTACGTCGCCGCCAGCATCAAGGCCATCGCGGAGACGGCTCCCGGCGACACGATCACAGACGCGAACGATCCCACCGAAACGCCCTGCGCCGGATACAAGGAAGTACAGCCCGTCGTGTACAGCGGTGTTTTCCCTGTGGACGGGTCGAGATACAACGACCTTAAAGACGCGCTCGAACGGCTCAAACTGTCCGATGCCGCGTTGCATTACGAACCCGAGGTCTCGGCGGCGCTGGGTTTCGGGTTCCGTTGCGGTTTCCTCGGGTTGCTCCATATGGAGATAATACAGGAGCGCCTGGAACGCGAGTACAACCTCGACCTCATAACGACGGCGCCCTCGGTCACTTATCGCGTGCATAAGACGAACGGCGAAGTGCTTACCGTGACCAATCCCTGCAATCTTCCGCCCGTTACTGAAACGGCGTTCATAGAGGAACCCGTGGTCGACGCGGAGATCTTCACTCCGCCCGATTACATCGGCTCCATAATGGAACTGTGCCAGGACAAGCGCGGGATATTCGAGGACATGCAGTATCTGGACGCCAATCGCGTGCGCATGAAGTATAAGATGCCGCTTTCCGAGATCGTGTTCGACTTTTTCGATGGACTCAAATCGCGCAGCCGCGGTTACGCAAGTCTGGATTATGAGCTCGCGGGCTACGAAAAGAGCGACATGGTCAAGCTGGACATACTCCTCAACGGCGAGCAGTGCGACGCGCTTTCTCTGATCATACACCGCGACAAGGCGCAGGCTCGTGGGCGCGCGCTCGCCGAAAAGCTCAAAGAGGTCATCCCCAGACAGCTGTTCGAGATACCCATACAGGCGGCCATCGGCGGGAAGATAATCGCGCGCGAGACCGTCAAGGCCATGCGAAAAGACGTGCTCGCCAAGTGCTACGGCGGCGACGTTACGCGAAAGAAGAAACTGCTTGAAAAGCAGAAGGAAGGCAAAAAGCGCATGCGCCAGTTCGGCAGTGTGGAGATACCTTCCGAGGCTTTCATGAGCATTCTCAAGCTGGACGACAAATGAGAAGAACGATCGACATTTCCAGAGAGCTGTTCTCCTGTCCGCCTTATCCCGGCGATCCCGCGCCGCGCAAAAGCAAGGTGCGCGACGTGGGAAAAGACGGATATTCGCTCACGGCCTTTTATGCCTGCGCTCATAACGGCACGCATGTGGACGCGCCCTGCCATTTTCTGGAAAACGGTTGCGACGTAAGCGAGATCCCGCTGGATAAATGCATGGGGAAATGTGTCGTCGTCAGTGACGCGGCAAGCGCACTGAAAGCGGCCGCGCGCGGGTATGAACGCATATTGCTGCGCGGTTGCGACGTTGATCAAGAACAGGCCGCCGCGCTCGTCGGTTCCGTCGTCCTGCTGGGCATGGACGCTCCTTCCTTCGGAGAATCGTCCGGCTCGGGAGGCGCGGTGCATCGCACGTTGCTGGGCGCCGGCGTGGTACTGCTGGAAAACCTCGATCTGACGGATGTAAAAGACGGGGAGTACGAATTGATCGCGTTGCCGCTCCGCTTGGCGGGCAGCGACGGCAGTCCCGTACGCGCTGTACTGATTGAAAATGAGTAAACGACTGGGAGTATACGTTCATATCCCGTTTTGCAGCGGCAAGTGCTATTATTGCGACTTTGTTTCGGGCGTAGGCTCGGACGAAGAAAAGGCCGCTTATTTTGCCGCGCTCCGCAGAGAGATAGCCGCGTTCGACTTCTCGGAGTACGAAGTGCGCACCGTGTATTTCGGCGGCGGTACGCCGTCTTCCGTTCCCGCGCGTCACGTTACCGATACGATCGCCCTTATCCGAGAGCACGCGGCGGTGTCGGATGACGCGGAGATCACCGTGGAGTGCAATCCCGAATCGCTGGACGAAGATAAGGCCAAAGCGTATGCCGACGCGGGCGTTAACAGGATAAGCATGGGCCTGCAGACCGCTTCGGACGATCTGCTCAAAGCCATAGGGCGGCGGCACACCGTGCACGATTTTATAGTCGCCGCCGACGTCGCGCAGAAATATTTTTCCAACGTGTCGGCGGACATGATGCTCGGGCTGCCCGGTCAGGACGCCGCCGACGTGTCACGCACCGTAAAACTCATCGCGGGCAGGGATCTTCGGCACGTATCTGCATATGCCCTGAAAGTGGAAGAGGGAACGCCTCTCGCCGCGCGCGGTTACGTCCCCGACGACGATCTGGCGGCCGACCTTTACGACGCAGCGTGCGATCTGCTTTCGGGGTTCGGTTATCGCAGATACGAAGTCAGCAACTTTGCGTTCCCAGGCTACGAGTGTCGTCACAACCTCGGATATTGGCAGAGATGCGAATATGCGGGCTTCGGCGTCGCGGCGCATTCTTTCCTTCGCGACACTCGCATCGCTCATACTTCGTCCGTGTCCGATTACATAAACGGCGTGGGTGAAGAAACGAAAGAATACATCCCGCCGCACGGCGAAGAGGCGGCGGAAGAAACGCTTATGCTTGCGCTTAGAACGGCGGACGGGCTGGACCTTGACGAGTATGCGCGCTCGTTCGGCAACGACCTTCGTGAAACGCGCGCGGATGTGTTGCGCGAACTGGAAGGCTATGCGGAGATCGTGAACGGCAGACTGCGGCTTACCGACAAAGGCATGTACGTGATGAACGACATAATAGTCAGACTGCTTTGACCTTGAGACGCGGGGCGGGGAAACATCCCCGCCTTTTTTCATTGCCCACGCGTAAATATTTTTTCCGAATGTTGCATAAAACCGTTGACAAGCGAAAATACTTGTGTTATATTATGTTAGCAGTCGGGAATAAAGAGTGCTAAGACTCAAACCCTCCGAGTGCTAAGGCGAAAGAAATGGCGCTGTCCGAAAGAAAGGAAAAGATAATACAGGCTGTGGTCGACAGTTATATCGACAGCTGCTCGCCCGTGTCCAGCTCGGACATACGGGACAATTATCTTCCGTCCTTGTCGTCGGCGACCATACGCAACGAGCTTGCCGCTCTGGAAGAGATGGGTTATCTGGCTCAGCCGCATACGTCGGCGGGCAGGGTGCCCACGGCGGACGCATACAAGCTGTATGTGGAAAAGCTCATGCCTCGCAGGGAGCTTTCCGCGGCCGAGCTCGGCATAATCCGCAAATACTTCGACAAGAAGCTTACGGAAATAGACGATGTGCTGCGCAGCACGGCAAAGGTCATAAGCGAGATAACGCATCTGACCGGCGTCGCGTACATCCCCGACATCGGCAATGCGGTCGTGGAGAACGTGCGCATAGTCAGGATAACCGAGCGCGACGCGCTGGTGATCATCGTCACCAACCTCGGAGTGCTCAAGGACGCGACTCTGACGGTGCGCGAGGAAGTGCCCGACGATTATTTTTATACGGCGTCGCGTTTCATAACCTCTGCGTTCAAGGGCCACACCATCGATGAGATATGCTCGCCCGACCATATCATAGAAAAGGTCAAGGATGAGTTCTCCGTGGTATTCGACACGATAGTGGACATCCTGCGCGATTACAGCGAAAACGCCGGACGCGAAGTGGTATTGTCGGGCGGATCGAAACTGCTCGAGCAGCCCGAGTATGCGGACATCGGCAAAGCGAAAGCCATGATGGAGATGCTGGAATCCAAAGAGAGTCTCTATCCCGTACTTAGCGCGAAGGACGGCATCGGTCTGAACATCGAGATACGCAGGGAAGACGTGGAATCGGGCAATCCCGAGTGCGCGGTCGTGACGGCCAACCTCACGACGCACGGCGTCAATATCGGGAAAGCGGGCGTTATCGGGCCCATCCGCATGGACTATTCCAAGATAGTGACCGTGCTTGACTACATCGGTAAGGCGATAAACGAGTTGCCTGTGGGCGGTGTGGGAAGCGCGGCTGCCATAAACAAAGATCGGAGTGATCATGATGAAAAAAGAAAAGACGAATGAGTCGGAGAACCTCGAGGAGGACGATCTTCCCGAGACCACCGACAACGAAAGCGAGGAAGGCGATCCTCAGATCGCGGCGCTCGAACGTGAGATAGCCGAGCTGGAATCCAAACTGTCGGCGGCCGTTTCGGACAAGGAAAAGGAGTCGGGCAAGGTACGTGATTTCAACACGATGTATGTCCGCCTTCAATCCGATTTCGACAACTACCGCAAGCGTACGGCCGAGCAGCTAGGGCGCGCCAAGAACGACGGTATCGCGGAAGCCATCATAAAGATGATACCCGTGCTGGACGTCATGACGCAGGCTCTGCGCATGATAACGGACGAAAAGGTTGCGGAAGGCGTGAGCATGATCAACCGTCAGGTCCTGGAAGCGTTCAACGCTTTCGGCGTAACGGAGATCCCCGCGCTCGGAAAACCGTTCGATCCCGAACTTCACAATGCGGTCATGCAGGTCCCCGCGGCCAGACCGGAAGACGAAGGCATGGTCATGGAGGTGCTCCAGAAGGGGTACCGCATGGGCGACAGGATACTTCGTCACAGCGTCGTCAAAGTGGCGCGTTAAACCGAAAATACATTTTAAGGAGATATAGATCATGGGCAAGATAATAGGTATCGACCTCGGTACGACCAACTCGTGCGTAGCCGTTCTTGAAGGCGGCGAGCCGACGGTCATCCCCAACTCCGAGGGTTCCAGAACGACCCCCTCCGTGGTGGGCTTTTCCAAGGACGGCGAGCGCCTGGTGGGCCAGGTCGCCAAGCGTCAGGCAGTGGCCAATCCCGAAAGGACGGTCAGTTCCATAAAGAGAGACATGGGTACCAACAGGAAGGTCAAGATCGGCGACGCCGAATACTCGCCGCAGGAGATCTCCGCAATGATACTCGGTAAGCTGAAGGCGGACGCCGAGGCATATCTGGGCGAGAAGGTCACGCAGGCCGTCATCACCGTCCCCGCATACTTCACCGACGCTCAGCGTCAGGCGACCAAGGACGCGGGTCGTATCGCTAGTCTGGAAGTGCTTCGTATCATAAACGAGCCTACCGCGGCCGCGCTCGCTTACGGTCTTGACAAGGGCGGCGCAGACAACCATCGCATATTCGTGTTCGACCTGGGCGGCGGCACGTTCGATATCTCCATCCTTGAGGTGGGCGACGGCGTGTTCGAAGTCGTGGCCACGGCGGGCGATAACCGTCTGGGCGGCGATGACTTCGATAAGCGTATAATGGATTACATCGCGTCGGAGTTCAAGAAAGAGTCCGGCGTGGACGTGACGGGCGACAAGATGGCGATGCAGCGTCTTAAGGAAGCTGCGGAAAAGGCGAAAATCGAGCTTTCTCAGCTTCAGAAGACTCTTATCAGCCTGCCGTTCCTTTCCTTCGGTCCTTCCGGTCCCCTCAACTTCGAGTGCGAGCTTACCCGCAGCAAGTTCGACGCTCTTACCGCTGATCTGGTGGAGCGTACCGTCAAGCTCAGCAAGCAGGCGCTCTCCGATGCGGGCATGTCCGTTTCGGATGTTCAGAAGGTCATCCTCGTGGGCGGCTCGACCCGTATCCCCGCGGTCCAGGAAGCCGTCAGACAGCTTACCGGCAAAGAGCCTTTCAAGGGCATCAACCCCGATGAGTGCGTCGCCATCGGCGCGGCCATCCAGGGCGGCGTGCTGGGCGGCGAAGTCAAGGACGTGCTGCTCCTCGATGTCACGCCTCTGTCCCTCGGTATCGAGACCATGGGCGGCATATTCACCAAGATAATAGACAGGAACACCACCATCCCCACCAAGAAATCCCAGGTGTTCTCCACCGCGGCAGACAACCAGCCGTCCGTCGACATACACGTGTTGCAGGGCGAGCGCGAGATGGCTGCGGACAACAAGACCATAGCTCGTTTCGAGCTGGATGGCATACCGCCCGCACCTCGCGGAGTGCCTCAGATCGAGGTCACGTTCGATATAGACGCCAACGGCATCGTGCACGTTTCCGCCAAGGATAAGGGCACGGGCAAAGAGCAGAGCGTTACCATCACCGCTTCCTCCAACCTCAGCGAAGATCAGATACAGAACGCGATCAAGGACGCCGAGAAGTTCGCGGCGGAGGACAGCAAGCGCAAAGAGCTGGTCGAGACCAAGAACAAAGCGGATATGCTCATATTCTCCATAGAGAAGTTCTTCCGCGAGAACGGCGACAAGGTCGATTCCGCAGAGAAAGAGGATCTCGAAAAGGAGATGGAGAAGGTGAAGGAAGTCCTGAAAGGCGACGATATCGACGCTATCAGGAACGCCGTGGACGAACTTTCCAAGAAGTCAGACGCAGTGTTCACCAAGCTCTATCAGCAGAACGCGGCCAACGGTCAGGCCAATGGCGGTCCCACCGAAGGTCAGCAGCAGTAATATCAGAGAGGAATGCGTAAGGAAAGTCCTGCGATGCGGGACTTTCCTTATCGCGTGTAAAGGCTTATGAAATACAGACAGATGACCGTTAAAGTCCCGCACGAAGAGGCGGATCTCGCGTCCTGCGCGCTCATCGAGGCGGGCAGCGAGGGCGTGTCCGTCAAAGACGCCGCGGACGTTAAAGAGGTGCTGACGGGCGAGCGTAACTGGGATTACTACGACGCGTCGCTCGACAAGATACCCGACACCGGCATTGCCTTGGTCACGGGATGCTTCGCCGAAGACGCGGACGTTTCGGGCGTATACGACGCGCTCCGTTCGTACCTCGGCAGGGACGTAGAGGTGTTGGACTCGCTTTGTGATTCCGCCGATTGGGAAAACGAATGGCGTAAATATTACCGTCCGATAGACTTCGGCCGACTGGTGGTCGTTCCCGAGTGGCTGGACGGCGATTACGGCAAGACAAAGATACTCATCGATCCCGGCATGGCGTTCGGGACGGGTTCGCACGAGACCACGGGAATGTGCGTCGAGTTGCTCGCGGATTTGGATCTTAAAGGCAAAAAGGTGCTGGACGTCGGTTGCGGAAGCGGCATACTCGGTATAGCCGCGCTTGCGCTCGGCGCCGGATCCTGCACTTTGATAGACATAGATCCGCAGGCGGTCGAGGCCGCGAAATCCAACCTTCGCATAAACGGCATGAAGGAAACTGCGGTGTGCGGCGACCTTGCGGACAAGTACGAAGGCAGTGCGGACGTGGTGCTCGCCAATCTGACGGCGGACATATTGTTGCGACTTAAAAAAGATCTGCCGGCCGTTACGCACAAGGGAAGTCTGATAGTCGCAAGCGGCGTCATCAATTCGCGTGCGGACGACGTGCTGAACGGTTATCTTTCGGATGGCGGATTCAAGCTTGTGCGCTCGCTCCGCAAGGGCGAGTGGCAGGCTTTCCTTATGGAGAGAGCGTGAAGAGATTTTTCGTTGACAAGATAGAAAAGCCGTACCTGACGCTGCGCGGGGAAGAGCGCAGACACCTCGCGGACGTTCTGCGCGCCCGTGAGGGCGACAGGGTCGTGCTTTGCCCGAACGACGGGCGCGATTACGTTTACGAAGCGGTGGCGTTCGATCGCGATTCCGTGCGCCTGAAATATATAGAGAACCTTAAGAACGAAACGGAACCCACGCTCGAACTGACCGCTTACATATCATTGCTCAAGGGCGACAAGACCGAGCTTGCCGTGCAGAAGCTTACGGAACTGGGCGTGCATCGCATCGTGCCGTTCGTGAGCGAATACACCGTCAGAACGGGCGAAAAGTCGGACAGACTGCGCCGAGCCGCACACGAAGCGTCCAAACAGTGCGGCAGAGCGTACATTCCCGAAGTGCGGGATGCCATCTCGTTTGCGGACATGGTGGGCGAGCTGTCGGAATATGACACGGCGGTATTCGCCTATGAGGGCGCTTACGCGAGCGGTGAAAGGCTGAAAGACGTTTTGCGCGGAGATGAAAAAACCATAGCTCTGGTGGTCGGCCCCGAAGGCGGATTTTCCGAAAAAGAGGTCGCTGACATGATAGCGGCGGGTCACGGACCCGTAACGCTGGGCAAGCGTATATTGCGCGCGGAGACCGCGTCCATCGCGGGCGCCGCCGTCATCATGCAACTGTCGGGGGAGTGGGAATGAAGATATCCGTGCTCACTCTGGGCTGCAAGGTGAACGAGTGCGAGAGCCGTTCGCTCGTGACCGCGCTTCGCGACGCGGGCGCCGAAGTCGTGGAAGATCTCGTCCCGGCCGACGCTTACGTCATCAATACTTGTTCGGTGACGGGCGAGGCGGACAGAAAGAGCAGACAGGCGATAGGCAAGGCGGCGAGGATGTCTCCGGGCGCTCGCATATATGTCTGCGGCTGCTCCTCTCAGCGCGACCCGTCCATGTACGAAAAGTATCCCGGAGTAGTCAAAATAATGGGAAACGGCAGAAAAACGGATATTTTGCGGTGTATTCTGTCTGACATAACAGACGAAAAACGCACGGACGCGCCCGAACCGCCTCGTTATTTCGAAGAAATGCCGTTGCCCGCGCTTGAAAAGACGCGCGTGTTCATAAAAGTCCAGGATGGTTGCAACAACTTTTGCTCGTATTGCGTTATCCCGTACGTTCGCGGGCGTTCGCGCTCACGTGATATCGCATCGGTGATGAAGGAGGCGGAGATAGCTTCCCGCGTTACCAAAGAGATCGTGCTGACGGGCATAGACGTGTCGTCCTACGGCAAGGACATCGGTTCGTCGCTGCGCGAGCTCGTGCTGGCCATGGGCAAGATCCCCGTGCGAAAGCGCATGAGCTCTTTTGAGTGCACTGTGATAGACAGACCGCTGCTTGAGGCGTTGAAGGCCTCGGGTTTCTGCGACCATTTCCACCTGTCCTTGCAGTCGGGCAGCGACAGGGTGCTCAGGGCGATGAACAGACATTATACGACTGCGGAATACCTGGACATAGTTTCGCTCGTGCGCGAATATTTTCCCGATGCCGGTATAACCACGGACGTGATAGCGGGATTCCCGAGCGAAACGGAAGAGGACTTTGCCGACGTTTGCGAATTCGTGCGGAAAGTTCGGTTCTCTGACATGCACGTTTTCCCGTACAGCGAACGTAAAGGCACTCGCGCCGCGGGAATGAAACAGATACCCATGGAAGAACGTCGCCGCCGTGCGCATATACTGCTTGGCATACGCGACGAGCTGAAAGCCGATTTTCTGCGCTCGTGCGAGGGCAAGACGCTTTCCGTATATTTTGAAGAATGGGGCAATAACGGGCTGGCGAGCGGGTATGCCACCAATTACGTGCGGGTATATGCACACGCGCAGCCGGGTGAGATAAAGGACATCACGGCGGGAAAGCCGTTTGAAGAAGGAGTGATTGAAAATGGATAATTGCGTATTTTGCAAGATCATGAAAGGGGAGATCCCTTCGGAAAAACTGTATGAGGACGACGACATGTTCATCATACGCGACATCGACCCCAAGGCCGCTCGCCACTACCTGATGATACCCAAGCGTCATTACAAGCTCATATCGGACATGACGGACGAGGATGCCGCCGCTTTCGCGCGTTCCCTCCGCAAGATACCCGAACTTTCCGAAAAACTCGGCTTGGAAGGCGGATATCGACTCGTCATCAATCAGGGTGACGACGCGGGGCAGACGGTGTTCCATCTGCACGTGCATATCCTGGCGGGCCAGCCGCTCGACTTCCCCGATTTAAGAAAGTAACGCTTCGGATCTTTCCGATAGTGGGCTTTTTGGCTTGACAACGCGTCGCCGTTATGGTATAATCATTCGGTCAGCTCGGAAAGGAGCTGATAATTCGGCCTCTTCAGAGGAAAGGTGGTGTAGATCGTGTCCGTAGTCAAAGTCGGCGAAAACGAGTCGCTCGAAAGCGCTCTCAAGCGTTTCAAGAGGAAGTGCCAGAAAGACAATATCCTCGGCGACCTTCGTAAAAAGGAATTCTACGAGAAGCCTTCCGTCAGAAGAAAGAAGAAGTCGGAAGCGGCGCGCAAGCGCAAGTCCTGATGGGCGTAACGATCAGTAAACTTCTTTTCCCGGACATACCGTTCGGGAAAAGTTTTTTTTATCGGCGCGCGGTAATGAACGCGCGCACGCGATATTTATCGTAAAATATACGTTTTTTTTGCTCTTTTGTCGAATGCATGCCACGCCTTTTTGTTTGTGCTACAATATGCGAAAACACGGAGGTAGCGATATGAAAAAGGAAATGAGCGAGATCAAACGCCGTGCGTTGCTTGCCAAACAGCGCATGAAAATGGGGTATTGGCAGCGTATGCAGGCAGAGCGCGACCGTATGTTGGGCGCGACTGCGGACAGCTCCAAGATAGAGCTTGCGAGCGCGCTCCGAAAGAGCGAGTTCGAGCGTGCCAACAACCGCGCTCTGGGCGACGATTTCGCGCGCAGGGAAGAGCGTCTGTACATGAAAGTCCGCGAGATACTCGATCGCGACGAGAACGTCACCGACCCGATAGGCCAGCTGATGGACAAAAAAGTATACGACAGTCTGGACGACGCCAATCGCCAGCGGTATATACTCGAGCTGTCTTCGAAGTTCCGCGAGCTGCGGGAAAGATATTATAAAGAAAAAACGAAATACGTCTGATTTTGAAAACTTGACACCGACGCTTTAGTATGCTAAACTGTTAACGATACACAGACGTATACGGAGAAAGCAAAACACACATGAACGAAAAACTCAGGAACAAGCACACGGATGTCTTTTTCGACGCCGTGCTCGGCCTGCGGGACAAGGAAGAATGCTATGCGTTCTTTGAGGATATATGCACCGTATCCGAATTGCAGGCGATGGCTCAGCGTCTGTACGTGGCGCAGTTGCTCGACAAGGGCATGACGTATCAGGAGATATCCGCCGCGACGGGGGCTTCGACCGCGACTATAAGCCGCATCAACAAATGCCTGGAATACGGAACGGACGGGTATAAGACGGCGCTCGGGAGGCTGAAAGAGCATGAGCGCGATTGACGGACTCAACGAAGCGCAGCGCGCGGCGGCTCTGGACACGGAGGGCGCGGTGCTCGTCACCGCGGGCGCGGGCAGCGGCAAGACGCGCCTGCTCACGCGGCGCATAGCTCATCTCGTGGAGGATATGGGCGTTCCGCCGTACAACATACTTGCGATAACGTTCACCAACAAAGCGGCTGACGAGATGAAGAACCGTGTTGCCGCCATAGTGAGCGGAGCGGCCGACGTGTGGATATCCACGTTCCATTCGATGTGCGCGCGCATACTGCGCAGACACGCCACGCGGCTGGGGTATGCGTCCAACTTCACCATATACGCGACGGACGAAACGGAACGGACCGTCAAACAGATAGTAAAGGATATGGGCATAGACGGCGACAGCTTTTATAAGACCGCTCTGCGTTGCATATCCGACGCAAAGAACGACGGACTTTCGCCCGAAGATTACGGCACGGAATTCGCGTACCTGCCCGAGATCCGCAATATCGTCAGAGTGTACTCGGCTTACGAGGAAAAACTGCATGCGTGCAACGCCATGGACTTTGACGATCTGCTGCTCAAAACGCATGAGCTGTTCGAAAAATGCCCGGACGTATTGCTGACGTATTCGGGAAGGTTCCGATACATACTCGTCGACGAGTTCCAGGACACAAACGTCATCCAGTACGGACTCGTGCGCATGCTCGCGCAGAGCTACGGCAACGTGTTCGTGGTGGGCGACGAGGATCAGAGCATTTACGGCTGGCGGGGCGCGGACGTCACCAACATGCAGAATTTCATCGAGGACTTCGGCGCAAAGATCTATAAGCTTGAACAGAACTACCGTTCGACGGGGAACATCCTTCGCGCCGCGAACAACCTCATCGGACACAACGTGTCCCGTATACAGAAGCAGCTGTGGTCGGACAAGGGCGAGGGTCAGCCCGTCGTCGCTTACATGGCCAATACGGAAGCGGACGAAGCCGACTTCGTGGTCAATACCATAAACAAACTGATAAGAGACGGTGCGAGACCGCATGACTTCGCCGTGCTCATGCGCGTAAATGCGTTGACGCGTTTGCTCGAGCAACGTTTCATGCAGTACAATCTGCCTTATAAGGTATACGGCGGATTCAAGTTCTTCGATCGCAAGGAAGTCAAGGACATACTCGCGTATATGCGTCTGCTCGCCAATCCCGCGGACGACGAGGCGGTGCAACGCATCATCAATTTCCCCAAGCGCGGAATAGGCAACGGCACGGTGCGTCAGCTCATCGAGTATGCGTCGTCGCGCAAGGAAAGTCTGGTGGCCGCGCTCACGGAAGCCGAGCCCGATCTTCCCGCGGGGACGGTAAAAAAGCTCCGTCCGTTCACGACGCTCATCGAAACGCTTAGGTCGGACATGCAGCGCATGTCCGTATCCGAACTCGTGGAACGCATAATATTCCTTACGGGGATCAAAGACGTTTATGCGGAGGAGTCGGAAGACAATACCGCGAGAAGACTGAACATAGAGGACTTCGTGTCTTCCGTGCACGAGTTCGAAAAGAACCGCGGCGGCACGCTCTCCGATTTCCTGGAAGAAGTCACGCTCTATACGGAAGGGGACGAAGACTCGGGGGACGCCGTGTTCCTGTCCACCGTTCACAGCGCCAAGGGCATGGAGTTCCGCAATGTGTTCGTCATCGGCGTGGAGGAAGGATTGTTCCCGCTGGGAAGAGCTGCTGAGGACGTCAGCGAGCTGGAAGAAGAACGCCGCCTGATGTACGTCGCGGTGACGCGCGCGCAGGAGCGGTTGTACCTGACTTATTGCGCGTCCCGATTCATGTACGGCGAGCGTAAGATGTGCCGCCAGAGCCGTTTCCTCGATGAGATCGATCCGTCGCTCGCGCCCAAGACAAGGCGCCGCATGGACGGCAACGGCGCGCCCTCGCGCTCCTACAAGCCGGGCGGCGGATACGGTTCCGAGCGTTCGTACTCCGCGCGTTCCGAAGGTGCGCCGCGCTCGGGGCTGGGCACCAGACAGGGTACTGACAACATCGCCGCCGATTATACCGTGGGTACGCGGGTCGTACATAAGAAATTCGGCGAAGGCGTGGTCGAAGGCGTGACCAACGTGGGGGCGAACTCTTACGTCGTGATCAATTTCGACACCGTCGGTAAGATAACACTGTCGCTGGCTTTCGCGCCAATACGTAAATTATGAATGACAAAATAAAAGAAATCGAAGAATTGGTCGCAAAACTGAACGACCTCGCATATCGTTATTACGTGCTGGACGACCCGATCGTCGCGGACAACGTATATGACGGCCTTTACGACAAGCTCGTCGCCCTCGAACGGGAGACGGGCTTCGTCGCACCCGACTCTCCCACTCGAAAGGTGGGCGGAGAGCCTCTCAAGGAGTTCGGGACACACGAACATCTCAACCGTCTGTACTCGCTCGATAAGTGCCAGAGTCTGGACGAACTGCGCGCATGGGACGCCAAGATAAAAAAGGCGGTGGGCGAAACGGAATACACGCTGGAATATAAGCTGGACGGTCTGACGCTGGTGCTGACTTACGTCAACGGCGCGTACGTCGGCGCGGCGACGCGCGGCAACGGCGTGGTGGGCGAGGACGTGACGGAACAGGCGCGCACCATCCGTTCCGTGCCGTCTTCCATTCCGTATGACGGGACTTGCGAGGTGAAAGGCGAGTGCATCATGCGTCGGTCGGATTTCAGGCGTTACAACGAAACGGCCGCGGAACCGCTCAAAAACCCGCGCAACGCCGCCGCGGGAGCGCTGCGGAACCTCGACCCGAAAGTCACCGCTTCACGCAGGCTCGACCTCATATTCTATGACGTGAACTATCTGACCACGGACGACGTCCACAGTCAGTCCGGGGGCGTGGAATGGCTTCGAGATCACAAATTCAAGACTGAAATGTCCATTGTTACGTCTGACATAGAACGCATAATAACCGAGATCGGCAACGTGGACCGCGACGCGCTGGACTTCGACATCGACGGGATGGTCGTCAAAGTCAACGACTATGCCGTTCGCGAGAAGCTGGGATACACGGATAAATTTCCGCGCTGGGCGATCGCGTACAAGTTCGAGGCGGAGGAGACGACGACCACCGTACGCGACATCGTGTGGCAGGTGGGACGCACGGGAAAACTGACGCCGCTAGCAATGGTGGATCCCGTGGAACTTTGCGGCGCGACCGTTCGCAGGGCTACGCTCAACAATTATTCGGACATACTGCGCAAAAAGGTGGGCAAGGGCAGCACCGTGTTCATAAGACGCAGTAACGACGTCATACCCGAGATACTCGCAGCCGTGGACGGCACGGGCGAAAAAGTGGAAGCCGCACCCGTCGTCTGCCCCGCGTGCGGAAGCACGCTTGTCGCGCGGGGCGCCAATCTGTATTGTCCCAACACGGACGGTTGCCGCCCGCAGATAATAGCCAGGCTCGCGCATTTCGTTTCGCGGCAGTGCATGGACATCGACGGACTGAGCGACAAGACGCTGGGGCTTTTCTATGACAAGCTGGGTGTGCGCGCGGCTTATCAATTGTACGACTTAACGCGCGAGCAACTCACGGAACTGGACAGTTTCCAGGACAAAAAAGCGGACAACATCCTTTCGGCGCTCGAAAAAAGCAAGCACGTGACGCTCGCGGCGTTCGTCAACGCTCTGGGCATACCGAACGTGGGTAAGAAGCTCGCGTCCGATCTTGCCGAGTATTACGGCAGCATGGACGCGCTCCGCCATGCGGACGCGGAGGAGCTTGCCAAGATAGACGATATAGGCGACATAGTGGCGGACGACATAGTCAGGTATTTCGACCGTAACTCAAAGACCGTGGACGAGTTGCTCGCGCGCGGGATCTCGCCCGTCACGCCCGTTCGCAGATCGGGCGGAAAGCTGTCGGGAAGGCATGTTGTGCTTACGGGTACGCTGGCCTCCATGCCGCGCGCCAAAGCCTCGGAGCTTATAGAAAACGAGGGCGGCACGGTGCAGTCGTCCGTCACGAAAGCCACCGATCTCGTCATCGCGGGCGAGAACGCGGGGAGCAAGCTCGACAAGGCGCGTAAAGCGGGTATCGAGATAATGGACGAAAGCGCGTTTTTATCTCTCATAAATACTTGATTTTACGTGACGAAAAGTGCTATTATTATAATAATGCGACGAAAGGCATATCCTTAGGCATATCCTTTCGCGCCATAACTTCGGAGGACCGGCTATGAAGAGCATGACGGGATACGGTAAGGGCGAGGCCGCGGACGAACACAGAAAAGTAACGGTCGAACTCAAGGCGGTCAACAACCGCTATCTCGAGATAAACACGCGCTTTTCCAAGGCGCTCAATTTTGTGGACGACGCCGTGCGTAAGGAAATAAGTGCGGTCGTGCGTCGCGGTACCGTGGACGTTATGTATACTTACACGCTGACGGGCGAAAGCGACAAAGCCGTACACGTGGATATGCCGCTGGCGAGCGAGTACCTCAGCGCGGCAAAGTCGATGCGTGACGAGCTTGCTCTGGCGGACGATATCACGGTCATGGGCATACTCCGTCTGCCCGACGTGCTTTCTCTCACCGCCGCGGAGGGCGATCGCGACGAGATCACCGCGCTTTTCGTGTCCGCCACACGGAATGCCGCCGCAGAGCTGGATAAGATGCGTTGCGTGGAAGGCGCGGGCGTCAAGGCGGATTTCAAAAAATTGATAGGGAACATCGTCAAGGCGCTTACGAGCGTCGTCGCGCGTGCGCCCAAGGTAGTGGTCGATTATCGCGACAAACTGAAAAAGCGCATAACCGAGCTGCTCGACGGCGTCGCGCCCGACGAAACGCGTATCGCCATGGAAGTGGCGGTGTTCGCGGACAAGTGCGATATCAACGAAGAGATCAGCCGACTGACCTCGCACATCGATCAGTTCCTTGCCGCCATAGAGAGCGAGGAACCGCAGGGTCGCAGACTGGATTTCCTTTCTCAGGAAATGAACCGTGAGATAAACACCATGGGCAGTAAGGCCAACGACCTCGAGCTGACGAAACTGGTCATCGAGATGAAGAACGAGCTCGAAAAGATCAAGGAACAGATAAGGAACGTCGAATGAAAAAGGGACTGCTGATCGTACTGTCCGGACCTTCCGGTGTGGGCAAAGGAACGATATATCACAGATTGCTGGAGATCATTCCGGGGCTGACCGTGTCGGTATCGGTCACCACCCGCGCCCCGCGCGTCGGCGAGATAAACGGTGTGCATTATTACTTCGTCACCGAAGCGGAGTTCGAGCGCATGCGTGACGCGGGCGAGCTTTTGGAGTGGGCGGAAACGGTGCATAACCATTACGGTACACCCAAAAAATACGTGTACGAAAAGCTGTCAGCGGGCAACGACGTGCTTCTGGAAATAGACGTCAAGGGCGCCAAGCAGATCAAGGCTGCAAGTCCCGATTGTGTGACGATATTCGTGCTGCCGCCCAGCGAGGAGGAACTCAGGCGACGCCTTACCGGTCGCGGCACGGAAACGCCCGAGCAGATAAGCGCGCGTCTGGAGCTTGCCAAAGAAGAGATCGCTCAGCGCGACAGATTCGATTACGACGTCGTAAACGACGACCTTGAAAGGGCGGTCGGCGAGATAGTCGGGATCATTGAAAGAGAAAAAGCAAAAAGGAGATAGATCGAAATGTTAGTTGACCCTCCCATCGACAAACTGGTGGAAAAGATCGGTTGCAAGTATGCACTGGTATGCCTCGTGACCAAGCGTGCACGTGAGCTCCAGCAGAAGATAGGTGAAGACGGAGCGTTGCCGCCCGACACCAACACCATATCTTACGCGGCCCGCGAAGTGTATGCGGGGACCGTCGTGCCCGTGTACGGAGATTGATGGATCTTAAAGGTAAATGCGTGCTTGTGGGCGTGACCGGGGGTATTGCCGTTTATAAGGTATGCGAACTGGTATCGTCCCTCAGAAAACAGGGCGCGGAAGTATGCGTCGCGATGACCAAGAACGCGACGGAATTCGTTTCGCCGCTCACTTTCGAGACCCTGAGCGCCAACAGGGTGGTGGTGGAAACGTTCGACCCGCACCGTGAGTGGGAGGTCGAGCATATATCGCTTGCAAAAAAAGCGAACGTGTGCGTCATCGCGCCGTGCACCGCGGATTTCGCGGGCAAGCTCGCGGCCGGCATAGCGGACGACTTTTTGTCAACTACAGTGATGGCATGCACCTGCCCGCTCATACTCGCGCCCGCCATGAACACCAATATGCTGCATTCCGCGGCATATACGGCGAACGAAAAACTGTTGCGCGAGCGGGGAGCCGTGATAGTGGGTACGGAAAAAGGTATGCTTGCCTGCGGCGACGTGGGCGACGGCCGGCTTGCCGCGCCTTCCGTCATCGAGCAGGCGGTCATAGACGCGCTGTATCCTCGTCGCGATCTTGACGGCAAGACGGTGCTAGTCACCGCAGGCGGTACGATAGAGCCCATCGATCCCGTGAGGTATATCGGCAATCGTTCGAGCGGAAAAATGGGTATAGCCATCGCCAAAGCGGCGGCCGATCGCGGAGCGCACGTCATACTCGTGTGCGGAAGGATAACGGCGGACGCGTCCGACAAGCGTTTTCTCCGCGTGGACGTGGTCACGACGCGCGATATGTACGATGCCGTCCTCAAACACGCGCAGAGCGCGGATATCATAGTCAAAGCAGCGGCTCCGTGCGATTTTCGCCCGGTGTCGCTTTCGGCGTCTAAGATAAAATCGCGCGATCGCCTTACGCTCGAGTTGGAAAAAACGGAAGATATCGCGGCGGCCGTGGGCAAGATGAAGGGGAACAGGAAACTCATCGTATTTGCGGCGGAGACCAATGACCTTACCGCCAATGCGCGTGGGAAACTGCTCTCCAAGAACGCCGATCTCGTGGTCGCCAACGACGTTACCGAGGAAGGCGCGGGCTTTGGCGTGGACACGAACAAGGTCACGCTCATCGACGCCGCGGGCGAGAAAAAATTGCCCGTAATGAGCAAGCGCGAGCTCGCCGACATCATACTTGACAGAGCAACGGGCATCAGATAATGTACGCTGAAGTCATAGTCGACATAGCGGCGGCCGAGGTCGATCGGATCTTCGATTACGACTGCGGCTCGCTGGACATACGCCGCGGAGTGCGCGTCACCGTTCCGTTCGGACGAATGAACGTCGAAGGTTTCGTAATCGGACTGAAAGAGCGCACGGACGTCCCGCCTGACAAGATAAAAACGGTGCGCGAAGTCATCGACAGAGCGCCCATCATCACGGACGAGATGTTCGGGCTGATGGATCACATGGTCGGCAAGATGCACTTGCTGAAAGTGGACGTGTTGCGCCTGTTCATTCCGGCGGCCATGCGCGGCGGTCGGGTCAAGGAGCTCACGCGGCAGGTGGCGCGTCTTGCGGACGAGTATCGCGATCGCGATCCCAACGATTTTATAAAAAAGAACGCGCTCGCGCAGCATGAGGTATTTGAATACCTGCTGACAGAAAAACCCGAAGGTGAGCTTGTGAGCGAGCTTACGCGCATCCTGTCGGCAAGCGCTTTGCGCAATCTTGCGGATCGCGGCATCGTAAAGATAACCGATGAGGAACAGATCCGCGTGCCTTACTCGGACATACGCCCCGAAAGCGCGGTCAGAGTGACTCCGACGGCAGAGCAGCGTGCCGCGGTGGAACGCGTATGCGCGTCGCACGGAAAAACGTTCGTGCTTCACGGCGTTACCGGCAGCGGTAAAACGGAAGTGTATATGGAATGCATCGAGCGCGTGCTCGAGCAGGGCAAGACCGCCATAATGCTCGTTCCCGAGATATCGCTCACTCCTCAGGTGTTGCGCAACTTCCGTGCGAGGTTCGGCGACACCGTCGCCATACTGCACAGCGCGCTGGGGCAGGGCGAAAAGTTCGACGAATGGCGGAAGTGTCTTTCGGGTGAAGCGCGCGTCGTGCTCGGAGCGCGCAGCGCGATATTCGCGCCCGTCAAGAACGTCGGGCTGATCGTCATAGACGAGGAGCACGATCAAAGCTACATATCCGACCGCGCGCCGAGGTATTCCACCGCGCTGGTCGCTGAATGGCGCAAAAACTACAACGACGCCGACCTGATACTCGGCAGCGCAACGCCCTCCGTGGAAACGTACTACGCGGCGAAAACGGGTAAGTACGAATTGCTGGAACTCACGGGCCGCGTGAACGGCAGGCCTTTGCCCGAAGTGCGCATAGTCGATATGCGCAAAGAAGTCATCGCGGGAAACAACACGCTGTTTTCGGGCGAGCTCAAAGCCGAACTGGACAAGTGCGTGAAAGAAGGCAACCAGGCGATGTTGTTCCTCAACAGGCGCGGTTACGCATCGTTCGTGATGTGCAAGGCGTGCGGCTATGTGGCCAAGTGCGAGCGTTGCGACGTTTCGTTGGTGTACCATCGCGAGGAGAACAGGCTCAAATGCCACTACTGCGGCAACATGTACGAGCCGCTGGAAGTCTGTCCCAAATGCGGTTCACCTTTCATGAAAGAGGGGTATGTGGGGACGGAAAAGATAGCCGCGCAGCTTACCAAGATGTACCCGGGCGTGGGTGTGCTTCGTATGGACAACGACAGCACGCGTACCAAAGGCGCGCACGCGCGCATACTGGGCGAGTTCGGCGCGAAAAAAGCGCAGATACTTGTGGGAACGCAGATGATCGCCAAGGGCCATGACTTTCCCGATGTTACGCTCGTCGGGATCCTGGATGCGGACATGAGCCTGCATATGGCGGACTATCGCAGCGTGGAACGGACCTTTCAGCTCACGACACAGGTCGCGGGCAGAGCGGGCAGAGCCGCCTTGGGCGGAAAGGTCATACTTCAGACATACGCCCCCAAGCATTACGTATACGAATATGTGCGCAAAGGCGACTACAAGGGATTTTACGAAAAAGAGATCAACCTTCGTGAAGTCACCAAGTACCCGCCGTTCGCAACCATAATGCGCGTGCTGGTCAGCGGCAGCGACGACGCCAAAGCCGCGTCGGTGCTGAAAAGCGTGTACGAACGCGTGTGCGCGTTGCGCGACGCCGCGCCCGACAAATTCATTTACCTGGCGTACATGCGCGCGCCGCTCAAAAAGATAATGGACGAGTACCGAATGCAGATACTTGTACGTCTGGTGAACGGTAACGATACGGACGACATAGTGGACGGGATATATCGTATCGTGGACGAGTGCCGCGTGCCGAAAGTGACGTCGTACGCGGAAGTGAATCCCGTCAAACTCTCATAGACAAATAAACGGAGCCGAACTCATGGCAAGAAGGACTATAGTAAAGATAGGTGACGACATCCTGCGCAAACGCAGTAAGGAAGTTACGGTCTTCGATCGCTCTCTCGGAGTGCTTTTGGACGACATGAAAGAGACCATGCTCCACGCGGACGGCGTGGGGCTTGCCGCGCCTCAGGTGGGCATACTCAAGCGCGCGGTGGTCATCAGCCCGGACGGAAAGCAGTTCTACGAATTCGTCAATCCCGTCATAATCAACAGCTCGGGCAAACAGCTTTGCCGCGAAGGCTGTCTCAGCGTTCCGGGCGTGAGCGGAGAAGTCGAACGCCCGCAGTACGTCGAGGTGCTTGCTTTCGACAGGCACGGCAATCGTTTCGATCTGAAAGCGGAAGGGTTCCTCGCTAACATCTGCTGCCATGAATTCGATCATCTCGACGGTATCCTTTTCGTGGATAAAATGATAAAAGGAAGGTAACAAGTCCATGCGTGTAGTCTTTATGGGGACACCGACATTTGCGCTTCGTCCGCTGGAAGCATTGCTCGCTTCCCGCCACGAAGTGGTCGCCGTCGTGACTCAGCCCGACAAACCGGGCGATCGCGGCGCGGTCTCCGTTTCGGCCGTCAAAAAATACGTGCTTACGCGAGGCTTGCCCGTGTTGCAATACGCGCGCGTCAGCAAAGAGGGCGTGGACGAGCTGAGAGATCTTCACGCGGACATATTCGTCACCGCGGCTTACGGTCAGATACTCAGCCGCGCGATACTTGATGTTCCGAGATACGGCGTGGTCAACATACACGCTTCCTTGCTCCCGAAATATCGCGGCAGCTCGCCCGTGCAGTGGGCGCTCATAAACGGAGAAAAGGAAACGGGCGTCACGATCATGCAGACGGCTGAGGGACTGGATACGGGCGACATACTGATGGCCGAACGTATCCCCATCGGCCCGGACGACGACGCGGGCACGTTGCTGGACAAGCTCAGCGAGCTGGGCGCGTCGGCCATAGTGCGTTTTCTGGACGAGCTGGAGAACGGCGGCGCCGTGCACGGTACGCCTCAGAACGAGGCGGAGGCTACGTATTATCCCATGCTCAAACGTTCGGACGGAAAGATAGACTGGACTATGGACGCGGCGCGGGTGCTCGACCGCATGAGAGGGATGCGGCCGTGGCCGGGGACTTACTTCGTTTTGCGCGGAAAAACGGTCAAACTGCATGCTGCGACGCTCGCCGAGGGAGAGGGACGCCCGGGGGAAGTTTTGTCCGCGGACAAGCACGGGTTGATCGTAGCGTGCGGACACGGAGCGCTCGCTTTGACGGAGTTGCAGGCGGAAGGGAAAAAGAGGATGGGCAGTGCGGACTTTCTTAACGGGAACGCGCTGAAAGCAGGGGAGGTACTCGAATGAAATACGATCTCACTGCCGAGCGTTCGGCATACAACGTGCTAAAAAACGTCTTTCTCAGCCGTGCGTATTCCACGATAGAGCTGGATCGCGCGCTGGACAACGCGCCCGATAGAACGCACGGAAAGATAACCGCGCTCGTGTACGGAGTGCTGGAAAAGAGCATCCGACTGGACTATATAATAGACGCGCTCGCAAAGGCCAAAGTAAAAAACAACATAGACGTCCTTCTCAAGATGGGGCTCTATGAATTGCTTTACGGAAAGGAACCCACATACGCCGTCGTGGACAGATACGTGACTTTCGCAAAGGATCGTTTCCCCGGGACGCAAGGGTTCGTCAACGCCATCCTCCGTCATGCGGGCGACGTGACGATAGACGAAACTCGTGACGACGACATCTCGTTGTCCGTACGGTTCAGCCAGCCCAGGTGGCTGGTGGAAAGTCTTGTGGGTGAGTTCGGAAGAGAACGCACCATATCCATACTGTCCGCCGAAAAGAAAAAAGCGACGCACATCCGACATAATTCAAGGAAGATAAGCGCCGAGGATTTCGCCAAGATCATGACGGATATGGCTAAAGAGCATAAGATCATGCCCACCGGACTGGGGTATTATGTCACACGTAGCACGATGCGAGCGCTTCGTCCCGATGTTTTTACCGCGCAGTCGCTCGCTTCGATGTACGCCGTGAACATATACGCCGAGGATTACAAGGGCAAGGCTCCGCGCGTGCTCGATCTCTGCGCCGCTCCCGGCGGAAAGTCGGTGTACTTCGGCGAGCTGGTGCCAGACGCGGACATAACCGCATGCGACCTGCATTTTCACAGGGCGCAGCTCATCGGCTCATACGCGGGGCGCATGGGCGCGGACAATATTAAGATATGCGTAAACGATGCGTCCGAGCTCAGAGAAGAATGGATAGACGGATATGACGTGGTCATATGCGACGTTCCGTGCTCGGGCAGCGGACTGCTCGTGTCGTCGCCCGACATACTGCTTTTCAAAAGCGAATCGGACGTGTCGTCGCTCGGCAGGTTGCAATCGGAGATAATACGAACCGCCGCAAGGTACGTAAAAACGGGCGGCGAGCTGATGTATTCCACCTGCTCGATATTCGCCCATGAGAACGAACGCGTCGTGCGCGAGTTTCTGGCGGAACGTCCCGACTTCGAACTCGTTCCCACGTCGTTGCCGTACGGCAGTACGAAGGACGGTATGACGAGGCTGTTCCCGGATACGGACGGATGCGACGGATTCTTCATCGCTAAAATGAGGCGTAAGGCATGAAGCCGCTTCTCAGTGAATTGTCGGCGGACGAATTGTCCGAAGCGATAAGCGCGGCGGGTGCTCCGTCATACAGAGTGGGGCAGATACGCAAGTGGGCCATAGCGGGAACGGACTACGACGGCATGACGAACATTCCCTTGTCGTTGCGTAAGACGCTGTCAGAAAAATACGACGCCGCTGGCGCGCACATAATCAAGGAAGCGCGTTCGACGGACGGCACGGTAAAATTTCTTTTCAAACTGCGCGACGGATGCCTTATAGAAGGCGTGCTCATGAGTTACAAATACGGACATACGCTGTGCGTGTCCACTCAGGTCGGCTGCCGAATGGGCTGCGCGTTCTGCGCGTCGGGTCGCGACGGGCTGGAGCGCGATCTCACGGCGGGTGAAATGCTTTCCGAGGTCAGCTGCGCGGACGCGTATCTGACGTCACACGGAGGCGGACGAGTGGGAAACGTCGTGCTCATGGGCAGCGGCGAGCCCATGGACAACTATGACAACGTCACGCGGTTCATACGCTTGCTGTCCGAATACGGTATCGGGCAACGCGGCATATCCGTGTCCACCTGCGGACTGACGGAGGGCATACGCCGACTCGCGGACGATGGTTTTTCCGTCACGCTGTGCCTGTCGCTTCATTCGCCCTTCGACGACAAGCGAGTCAAGGTCATGCCCACCGACAAAAAATACAAGGTCGCGGATATAATGTCGGCGGCGGAGTATTATTTCAAGGCGAGCGGTCGCCGCGTTATCGTGGAATACGCCATGATGCGGGGTTTCAACATTTCGGATGCCGATGCGGACGAACTTCGGCGTTTGACTTCGCGCTTCCCTTGTCACGTCAATCTTATACCGCTCAACGAAACGGGATCGTCGCTGACGGGAGTGACTCGCCGTGAGGCGGAGGCCTTCCTTGCCAAGCTGACTTCGCACGGCGTTTCGGCCACCATCAGACGCTCGTTGGGCGAAGATATCGAAGGCGCATGCGGTCAGCTCAAACGCAAATATTCCCAAACCGAACAAAAGTAAAAATTACGGAGGTAAAAATGGCGGTCAAAGTTTCGCCGTCCATACTCAGCGGCGATTTTTCGCAACTGGGCGCGGAAGCCATCAGAATGCAGAAGGCGGGCGCGGATATGATCCATTGCGACGTGATGGACGGAGTGTTCGTACCCAATCTTACGTTCGGCCATAAAATGGTCTCGGATATACGCAAGTGCGTCGCGTTGCCGCTCGACGTGCATCTTATGATAGTGGAGCCCGAACGATATATAGACAAATACCTTCAGGCGGGCGCCGACAGGCTGGCGTTCCACATAGAGGCTACCCGCATGGCAAAGGATAATCTTGCAAGCATTCGCAATGCCGGGCGCAAGTCCGGACTGGCGATATGTCCCGAGACGCCTATGCGCGATATTTTCGGACTGATAGACTTCTGCGACTTCGTCATAGTCATGGGCGTTCATCCCGGATTCAGCGGTCAGAAATATATTGCGGAAACTACGGAACGTATGCGCGAACTCCGCCGCGAGATAGATCGCAGGGGATTGGACACGGAGATCGAGATGGACGGCGGGGCAAACGAAAGCAACGTCGATATGATCGCCGAGGCGGGCGCGAACGTCATCGTTTCGGGAAGCTGCGCTTTCAACTCGCCGACGCCCGAGAACGTGCTCGCCGTGTTTCGGGGAGCGGGAGAACGTCGCAAGTAACAATCGGTCATCAGGCGGCATATTATACAACGGGAGGGCTATCATGGCAAGGATAATATGCGTCAAGGCTCCGGCGGTACTCAGAGGCATTCTTCGCCTGTTCTGTCGTAAGACCGGGGATAAGGGAAAGGATCGGACCTGAATATCAAAACATAACGAAAAATAAAGAGCGCGTTTTCCATGAGGTGAAAACGCGCTCTTTTCGTGGATTTCGTCATATTTTTAGAGATCGCGGCATATCGTTCCGAATAGGGGAAGGCCTTGTGCCAGGGGCTTTAATGCGTCTGTCGTTACGAGCCGGAACTCCGTATCGCACGCATCGAGTATCGGCATCGTACCGAAAACAAGCCTGTGCCGAGCTACGCGCGTCGCGTTTTTCGCACCGACGACGAGAGCGGGGAATGGCTTAAAGCACGAATAAAAGACCGACGCTTGCCGCGCCGGCCTATCCGTATCCGATGGAAATGACGGATCAGTCTTCTTTATTCAACGTTCTCTTGCAGCGGGTGCAAACGTAGACACTCTGCACATGACCGTCGATATCCAGCTTCATCTTGTGGACGTTGGCGCTGAACGAACGGACGGTATGTCTGTTGGAGTGGCTGACGTTCTTTCCTGCGGATCTGCCCTTACCGCAAATAGCACATACTTTGCTCATAACTCGGTTGCCTCCCGTTTCTACGATTCTTACGTAGCTTTTCTTTTTTACCGTAATATTTTATCACTAGTCGCATTCAAAAGCAAGTATTTTCGACCACATTTTCTTTTTTATCGTATATTTTATAATGTCGTTCATTTTATGATGGATATTTTTACGAAACTTTCACAAAAAGCAAAGAAAACTCTTGCAATTTGAGGAGGTTTGCGGTAAAATAGATATGATACTGTGGCAGAATTCGGCGGAAAAGAGAGCTGATGTTCTTTATTCCGCTTATCAGTGCCGTAACTTCGCCATGCGGCGAGGTCGGAGGATATATATAATTATGGTTTTGAGATCCATCAACGGGGTTATGCTCAGGAAGATGATCCTGAACGGTGCAAAACTCCTGGATAGTAACAAACAACACGTTGACTCGCTGAACGTTTTCCCGGTTCCCGACGGCGATACCGGTACGAACATGTCGCTTACGCTGCTTTCCGCGGCAAAGGAAGTCACCGCTTGTCCCAATAACGACATTTCCGTGCTTTGCGAAGCGATCTCCAAGGGCGCGCTCAGAGGCGCGCGCGGCAACAGCGGAGTCATAACCAGCCAGATCCTTAAAGGCATCGCGCTCGAGCTTTCCGCTTGTGAGAGCGAGATCACCGTTAAAGACCTTTCGCGCGGTCTTGTCAAAGGCACGGAGATCGCTTACAAGGCGGTCACCAAGCCTCAGGAAGGCACGATACTTACCGTCATCCGCTCGATGAGCGAGCATTCCGTTAAGCTCGCCAAGCGCATGACCAACGTGGTGGACTTTTTTAACTCCATCATAAAGGTGGGCGAGGAAACGCTCAAGCAGACGCCCGAGATGCTCCCCGTTCTCAAAAAGGCGGGCGTCGTAGACGCGGGCGGCCGCGGTCTGCTCATCGTTTTCCAGGGCTTCTGCAACAGCCTCATGGGCAAGGACGAGGTCAACCTGGAATTCGACGACAGCATAACCAAGGCGTCCGAAGCCCGTCGCACCAACAACTACGAACAGTTCCACGTCGATCTCAACGAGCTCGACTCCATCGAATTCGCGTATTGCACCGAGTTCTTCGTCATCAATCTCAAGCCGGACGTCAAGGAGTCGGACATAGACGCTTTCCGTGAAAAGCTCATGGCCATAGGCGATTGCGTGCTCGTCATAGGCGACGTTTCCATGGTAAAGGTCCACGTACATACCAACAATCCCGGTCAGGCGTTGTCTTACGCTCTCGAACTGGGCGAGCTCGACCGCATCAAGATCGAGAACATGCTCGAACAGAACCGCGCGTTGCTCGCGCACAGAGAGAGCGAGGAATCCAAGCCTTACGGCATGGTGTCCGTTTGCTCGGGTGAGGGCATGGCGGCCATATTCAAAGACCTTACGGTGGACGAGATCATCGAAGGCGGTCAGACGATGAACCCCAGCGCGGAGGACATCGCGAACGCCTGCGATAAGATAAACGCGGCGGACATCTTCGTGTTCCCCAACAACAAGAATATCATCCTTGCGGCGGAGCAGGCGAAAGAGATATCAAAGCGCAATATCCACGTCGTGCCCACCGTCAACGTACCTCAGGGCATCGCTTGCGTGCTCGCGTTCAATCCCCAGGACAGCGTGGACGACATCCTCGCGAGCATGGAGGAAGCGCGCGGCGCGGTCACCGTGGGCAGCGTGACGTTCGCCGTTCGTAAGACGTCCGTGGACGGATTCGACCTTGAAGAAGGCGATATAATCGGCCTGGGCGACAAGAAGATACTTTCCAAGGGCAGCAACGTCGAGGAAGTGACCATGGATCTTATCGACAAGCTGATGAACGACGACATCAGCACGATAACTCTGTATTACGGTTACAAGACGACGGAGGAAGAAGCCAACGCGCTTCTCGAAAAGCTGTCGGAGAAATACGGCGAATGCGACGTCGACGCGCATAACGGCGGGCAGGCTCTGTATTATTATATAGTTTCACTCGAATAATAATCTTGAGATCTCGGAAGGGCGACGGTTGCGCCGCCCTTTTGTTTATATGAGGGAAAAGTATGCAGCTAAGCGATATCAAAGGACTCGGAGCCAAGCGCATCGAGAAACTTGCGGAATGCGGTATCCGCGATCCGCTCGATCTGTTGCTGCTTTTTCCCGTCAAATACTATGACAGGCGCGCCATCGTCGACTGGGACGGTCTGGCCGAAGGGGAAGAAGTCATCTTCAAGGGCAGACTGATCGGCAGGCCTTTTTTCAGACGGGTGCGCAAAGGAATGTCCGTCACGAAAGCGAGCTTCGACGCGGACGGCCGCACGGTGAATTGCACGTGGTTCAATCAGGATTACATCATGCGTGCGCTCGATCTTTCGGGAGAACGCGTCATATGCGGCAAGGTGCATCGCGTGGGCAACAAAACGGAGATATCAGCTCCGCAGTTCGTGACGGAACGCGACGTGGACGTATTGCCCATTTACCGCCTGCCCAAAAAACTGACGCAAGGCGTAATATATGACGCCATATCTTACGTCGTCCGACATCTTGAGATAAAGGGATACGTGGACAACGCCACGTCTTCCGCGTTCAACATGCTGCCGCTTTCGGAGGCGTTCGTCAAGGTGCATTTCCCGTCCTCGATAGAGGAGGCTCGGGAGGCGCGTCGGAGTGTGGCGCTCGAAAATCTGGCGTACACGATGTGTGCATACGAGCTTATCCGTAGCGGTAAGGACGCACGCTCGCGGGCGTACGCCGGCGGAACGGAGACACTTGCTCCCGCGCTTGCCGCCCTGCCGTTCTCACTGACGGGCGAGCAGACCCGCGCGATATCGGATATCATCGACGAATTGCGTTCGCCGCACAGGGCGAACATATTGTTGTACGGCGATGTGGGCAGCGGCAAAACGGCCGTTGCGTTCCTCGCCATGTATTATGCCGCGAGATCGGGGTATCAGTCTGCGATAATGGCGCCCACCGAGATACTCGCTCGCCAGCACTACGCCAAGGCAAAGTCGTTCTTCGGCGGGCTGGGAATGGAAGTCGTGTGCGTGCTCGGTTCGCAATCGCGCGACGAGAGAGCGGCCGCGCTGGACGCGCTCGCGACCGGTCGGGCGCAGATAGCCGTCGGCACGCACACGCTGATAGGCGGCTCGGTCGTGTTCCGATCGCTCGGTCTGACAGTGACGGACGAACAGCATCGCTTCGGAGTGTGCCAACGGGGGAGTCTGGAAAACAAGACGACAAATGCGGACAACATCGTAATGTCGGCCACGCCCATACCTCGCACGCTCGCCATGGTGCTTTACGGTCAGCTTCGCTCCATACGGCTCAACGAACGGCCCGCGGGAAAAAACGATACTGTCACAGCCATAGTACCTCGCAATAAGATAGCGGATATGTACGGATACGTCCGTGAGCGTTCGGCGCTCGGCGAAAAGACATATATAGTATGTCCGCGCGTGGACAGCGAGGACGGTACGAGCGCGGTGGCTCTGTATGACGAGTTGAGAAAGGGCGCGCTGCGCGGCGAGCACGTCGTGCTGCTACACGGCAAGCAAAAGGAAAAGGAGAAGGACGCGGCGATGGAGGCGTTCGCTCACGGCGACGCGAACGTGCTGGTCGGGACCACGGTAATAGAAGTCGGAATAGACGTACCCGCGGCGACGACCATGATAATATACGGCGCGGAATACTTCGGGCTCAGTCAGCTCCACCAGCTCCGCGGGCGCATCGGCCGCGACGGAAGGCGCAGTTACTGTTTCCTCGTTTCGGACGGAGCGACCGCCGAACGTCTGGAATTTTTCCGTAATTGCACCGACGGGTTCAGGCTTGCGGAATACGACTTCGAGAAACGCGGGGCGGGCGATTTCTTCGGTACCAGACAGCACGGCAGGGGCGACGCGTTCGCCGACATATCGGTTGACAGGGATATGGTCGCGGCCGCTCGCCGACTTGCGGATAAATTGCTTTCGGACGGCGAGATATCGGCGGCGATCGCAGCGAGTGCCGAAAACAAGAGCGAATTTATCCGCTCTCTTTCGCTGGACTGATGCGTTTTTTCGCTTGACAAGCGTTGCGCGTTCTGATATAATCACTTTAACACTTTATCATAATAAAGTATCAATGACGGTTCGGAGGTCCTTTTGAACAAAGTACAGCTGCCGTTCGGAATGAAAGATTATCTGCCGGACGAATGTTACAACAAGCAATGTGCCGAGAGTGAGATGGGCAACGTATTCTCCTCTTACGGATATAAGCGCGTTGCGATGCCCGCGCTTGAATACTGTGACCTTTTCACTGCCGACGGCTCGATACCCGTTAACAAGCTGTTCAAGCTTACGGATACCGACGGCAGTCTGCTCGCTCTTCGCGGCGATGCCACCATACAGGTGTGCCGCATGTATGTGACCAGCATGACGGGGCTCCAGCGCATGTATTATTCGCTCGATTCGTTCGAGTATCTGAGAGACACCAATTCCTCGCGTGACCGTGAGTTCGCACAGACGGGCATCGAGCTGATAGGCGAGAGCGGAGAAGACGGCGAGGTGGAAGTCCTTTCCATGGCGGTGGACGCGCTCAGAGCCGCTGGTCTGGAAAACTTCAAGATAGAGCTGGGGCACGTGGGATTCTTCGAAGGACTCGCGGAGAGCGTGGGGCTGGATCCCGCTTCGGCCGCCGAACTCAAAAGCATAATAAACAAGAAAGACATGCTGGGCGTGGAACTGTTCTTCAGCGATCGCGGTCTGGGTGACGATGCGAAGGAAGGCATACTGTCGTTGCCTTCGCTGTTCGGCGACGCGTCCGTGCTCGAAAGAGCCGCGGGGATGTGCGACAACGAAAAGAGCCGTTCCGCGATAGCACGGCTGTCCTCGCTCCTCGGCAGGTTGGACTCGGCGGGTCTGGGCAAGTATTTCTCCGTAGACCTCGGCATAGTTTCCTGCAACGATTACTACACGGGCATCGTGTTCAAGGGCATATGCGAAGGCGTCGGGTCGTCCATACTCGACGGGGGCAGATACGACAATCTGTGCGACCGCATGGGCAGACACTCGGATGCCGTGGGATTCGGCATAGGCATGCGCAGACTGCTTACCGCGCTCAAAGCGGCGGGAAAGTGGAGCAAGGCTCCCGTTGCGGACGCGGCTTATGCAGTCATCGATTGCGACGGCGACGTCGTCCGCCGTACGGTGTCCGAACTGCGCAAGACCGAGCGCGTCGTGCAGATATTCGGGGGTAAAGACGAACTGATGAGATACTGCGCGTCGCGCGGGATAAAGCGCGCGTTGCTGTTCGACGGAAAGCCCGTCACGCTCGACCTTGACGGAGGTGCCGAATGATCACCATAGCTCTTGCGAAAGGTCGCCTCGCGACGGCCGCGATAGAATTGCTGGAAAAGTGCGGTTTGGGATTGGATGCGCTTAAAGTGGACACGCGTAAGCTCGTGCTCACGGACGACACGGGCGAGTACCGTTTCGTGTTCGTCAAGCCCAGCGACGTGCCGACTTACGTCGAACGCGGCGTCGCGGACTTCGGCGTGGTCGGTAAGGATACGCTGCTCGAGGCGGATAAAGACATCTATGAAATGATAGACCTGAAATTCGGCAAGTGCCGGATGTGCGTGTGCGGATATCCCGATTCGCTCACGAAGGCGGGCGGCATACTCCGCGTCGGGACCAAGTACGAGCATATCACGCGTGAGTACTTCGGCGTGCGCGGCAAAACGGTGGACATCATCAAGCTCAACGGCTCCGTCGAGCTTGCGCCAGTGATGGGACTGTCCGACGTCATCGTGGATATCGTCGAAAGCGGCAAAACGCTGGAAGCCAACGGTCTGACCGTGCTGGAAGAAGTGTGCGCATGCTCTGCGCGCGTGGCAGTGAACAGGGTCAGCCTTAAAACCAAAAAGGGGCTTGTCGAGCTGCTCCACGAGATCAAACGACAGGTCTGAAGCGAGGGAAACGGAATGAAGATACTGGATAAACAGGAAGGGCTGCGCCGCGTGTTTTCGCGTACGCGCGCGTTGTCCGATACGATAAGGACGCGCGTCGCCGACATAATCGCGGACATCCGTGAGCGTGGCGACGAAGCGCTGTTCGAGTACACTAAAAAGCTGGACGGACGGGAGATCGACGCCTCCTGCATCGAAGTCGGAAAGGACGAGATAGACGCCGCGTACAAGGCGGTGCCCGAGAAGTTGCTTTCCGCGCTCCGTGCCGCCAAGAGCAACATCGAGAAGTATCACAAAAAGCAGATGCTGCCCGGCGATCTGTCCGGAAGCGCCAAGGGCGGCAAGACGGGGTACATGATACGCCCCGTTTCCCGTGCGGGCATATACGTCCCGGGCGGTAAGGCGTCCTATCCCAGTTCCGTGCTCATGGCAGCGGTGCCTGCGTCCGTAGCCGGCGTGGGGGAGATAGTCATGTGCACGCCCGGAACGTCTCCGCTCACGCTGGTCGCGGCGGCTGAGTGCGGGGTGTCGCGCATATTCCGCATAGGCGGAGCGCAGGCCATCGCCGCTATGGCATACGGAACGGAAAGCGTGCCGCGTGCCGACGTTGTGTGCGGACCGGGAAACATGTACGTCACCGAGGCCAAAAAGCAGGTGTACGGAGCTTGCGGCATCGATATGATAGCCGGCCCGAGCGAGATACTCGTCATAGCGGACGGCTCCGCTCGTCCCGATTTCCTCGCCGCCGATCTGCTTTCGCAGGCAGAACACGACGAAATGGCAATGAGCATACTCGCCACTCCCGACAGGGCGCTTGCCGAGAAGGTGAGCGCAGAGGTCTCCCGGCAGTCGGCGCTCCTTCCCAAACGCGCCATCGCCGAAAAGTCCATAGACGATTACGGGACCATTATCATAGCGGACGATCTGACCGACTGTGTGCGCGTCGCAAACGAGATCGCACCCGAGCATCTCGAGCTTTGCGTGGAAGACCCGCACGGCTTGCTCCCGCTCATCCGCAACGCGGGCGCGGTGTTCATGGGGCATTGGTCGCCCGAGCCGCTCGGGGATTATTATGCGGGTACCAACCACGTGTTGCCTAACGGCGGGACGGCGCGTTTCTTCTCCGCTCTCGGAGTCAGTAATTTCGTCAAACGCATAAGCCTTATCGAGTACGGCAAAGATGCGTTGTGCGACGCCGCAGACGACATCGTGGCGCTCGCCGAAGCCGAGGGGCTGGAGGCGCACGCGCGTTCCTTAAAGATACGGTTCAAGGAGAAATTTCAATGAGAAAAGCAGCTTTCGATCGTAAGACCAAAGAAACGGACATAACCGCGTCCATCGATCTGGACGGTTCGGGCGTGGCCGAGATAGATACGGGTATAGGATTTTTCGATCACATGCTCACCGCGCTTGCCGTGCATTCGGGTGCTGACCTCAAGGTCAAATGCAAAGGCGACCTGAACGTGGACGGGCACCACACCGTGGAGGACGTCGGCATCGTTCTCGGCAAGATGCTTTCCGAGGCGCTCGGCGACTGCAAGGGCATAGCCAGGTATTCCTGCGCGTACGTTCCCATGGACGAAGCCCTCGTCAGATGCGTAATGGACGTGTCGGGCAGAGCGTATCTCTCCTACGACAAAGGCGCGCTTGCGGGCATGGTGGGGGCGTATGACACCGCGCTTACGGTGGAATTCTTCCGCGCAGTGTGTACCAACGCCATGATAACCGTGCATATCGACACGCTCAAAGGCGATAACGCCCACCACATCTGCGAGGCCATGTTCAAAGCCTTCACACGTGCGCTGGGCGAAGCCGTGCGTCCGACGGGCGGCAGGCTGCTCAGCACCAAGGGTAAGATCGGGTCATGATACTTTTTCCCGCGATAGACATATACGAAGGCAAGGCCGTGAGGCTGTACGGCGGCGATTATTCCAAAGTGACGGTGTACGGCGAACCCGCGGAAATAGCTCGCAGGTTCGAGGACGCCGGAGCGGAGTGGGTGCATATCGTGGACCTGAACGGCGCGGAAAGCAGCGGTACCAATTTCGATAAGATATCGCAGATAGCGTCGGGTACCCGTCTGAAGATCCAGACGGGCGGCGGCGTTCGGTCCGCGCAGAGGGCCAAGGAACTGCTGGACAGCGGAGCCACGCGCGTGGTGTTCGGAACGGTGTGCGTGACCGAACCCGAAACGGTGGAGGAAGCGCTTGCCCGTTACGGTACGGAAGCGGTCGTGTGCGGCCTTGACGCGCGCGACGGGCTGGTCGCGGTGCGCGGCTGGAAAGAACGTTCGGCGCTCACTCCCGAGGAATTGGGAAAGAGGTTGACTCGCGCGGGAGTGCGATATTTCCTTTACACCGACGTGTCGAGGGACGGCAAGCTGACGGGCGTGGACATCGACGGCACGGCGGCGCTGACCAAGGCGCTGGGCGCCGACGTCATAGCCAGCGGCGGAGTAAAGGATCTGTCCGATCTTGAACGACTTAAAGAGCGCGGCGTATACGGCGCTATACTCGGCAAGGCATATTACGAAAACAAAATCGACTTAAAAGAGGCATTGAGAATATGTACGATATAAAATTCGGCGAAAACGGGCTCGTACCCGCCATCGCGACGGACGCGGTGACGAACGAAGTCCTCATGCAGGCATATATGAACGAAGAGGCGCTCGAGCGCACGCTGGAAACGGGCGAAGCATATTATTTTTCGCGCAGTCGCAACAAACTGTGGCACAAGGGCGAGGAGAGCGGACACATCCAGAAAGTCGTTGCGGTCTATACCGATTGCGACCGTGACAGCATCCAGCTCAAAGTCATCCAGACGGGCGGTGTGGCCTGCCACACTGGCGCGAGATCCTGTTTCTTCAACGAGCTCAAGACTTTCGGAGACGCGCCCGGCAGCGTGACCGTGCTGCGCGTTCTCGAAGACACCATCAACGATCGCGCAGAGCACCCGAAAGAGGGGTCTTATACCAATTATCTGCTGGACAAAGGCACGGAAAAGATATGTAAGAAGGTGGGCGAGGAGTCCACGGAGGCCGTTATCGCCGCCATGAAAGCGGACAACAACGAGCTTGCGAATGAGGCCGCCGATATCCTTTACCATCTGTTCGTGTTGTTCAGATCGCGTGGGATAGGATATGCCGACGTGCTCAAAGTTCTGGAAAGCAGACACGCTTGCGGGGCGGATACCCCGGCGCGTGAGGCCAAACCCAAAAAAAACGGGAAATGAATGAAAACAGTCGTCAAAATGTTTGACAACCTTTGATGTATTTTGTATAATATATCGGCAAGTGTCAATAAGGAGGTGCGAGTATGGCAGTACCCAAGAGAAAACAATCCAAGCAGAGAAGCAGCACCAGATATGCTCAGTGGAAGATAAAGCCCGTTGCTCTCGTAGAGTGCCCTCAGTGCCATGAACTGAAGAAGCCTCATAATATCTGCCCCAAGTGCGGTTACTACGACGGTGTGCAGGTAGTAGAGCAGAAAGAAGAAAAGAAATAATTTTCGATGACCCTCTCGGAAAGCGAAGGGTCATTTGTTTAGGCGCAGGTTTCGGAAATGAAGATCATTATAGATGCTATGGGCGGGGATTCCCCCGAGGAGATCGTCAAAGGAGCGCTCGCATCCGCGAAGAAGTATCCCGATCTCGGGATAACCGTGGTCGGTGACGATAAGCTCGTGCGTTCCGTCGCTGAGAAAGAGAACGCGGCGGCATCGGCTGTCGAGGTCATCTCGGCGTCCGACGTCATAACGAACAACGAATCTCCTACCATGGCGATTAAGACCAAAAAAGGGTCTTCCATGGTCAAGGCTCTCAACGCGCTCAAAGAAGACGCGGACGCGATAGCCATGATATCTACCGGATCCACCGGCGCGGTGCTCACGGGCGGCTCGCTCATCATCGGCCGTATACCCGGGATCTATCGCCCCACGCTTGTATCCATGCTGCCCACGATCGCGGGCGGTATGGTCAGCATAGCCGACAGCGGCGCCAACGTCGACTCGCGTCCAGAATGGCTGTGCCAATTCGCCGTTATGGGAAGCGCGTACATGCGCGCCATGACCGGTAAGGACAGACCCGTGGTCGCTCTGCTCAACGTCGGAACGGAAGAGCACAAGGGCAACGAACTCACGCACGCGGCGTTCGAGCTCCTTAAAGACACCGACCTGAATTTTGCGGGTAACATGGAAGCCCGCGACGCGCTTACGGGCAAATATGACGTCATCGTATGCGACGGATATGACGGCAACGTGCTCATCAAGGGCAGCGAGGGCGCTGCGCGCATGGTCATGAAACTGCTCAAAGAGAGCATCATGTCTTCCGTTTCCGCCAAGATCGGCTATCTGTTCATGAAAAAATCGCTGGGATCGTTGCGCACCCGCATGGATTTCAACAACTACGGCGGCGCGCCCTTCCTCGGCATACGCAAATGCGTGATCAAAGCGCACGGCGCGTCCAACGCCCGCGCCGTGGTCAATTCCGTGGAGCAGGCGCTTAAAGTGCAGGACGGAAGAGTCATAGAAGTCATAGAAAAAGAGGTCGCGGAAAAAGCGTGACGGATACGAAAAACATCGAAAATATCTTGGGGTACGCGTTCGGCAACAAGGCGTTGCTCGAACGCGCCTTTGTTCATTCGTCCTATGCGAACGAACACGGCGTGGAGTCCTACGATCGGCTGGAGTTTCTGGGCGACGGCGTGCTCGGTATGGTCATTGCCGAGTGCCTGTATTACACGCGTGAGGATGCGGGCGAGATGACGGAAAAACGCGCGCGCATAGTCAGTACCGCGCCGCTTGAAGACGTCACTGAGGATCTGGGACTGGACGGGTACATCGTCTACGGCGAGGGCGAGCGCAAGTTCCGCCACGCGCGCCGAAAAGTGCTTGCGGACGTATACGAGGCCATAGTGGGCGCGATATATCTGGACGGAGGCTTCGACGACGCAAAGGCGTTCGTTCTTCGCTCGCTCGGCGACCGCATAGACAAGATAATAGACAGCCGCGACAGCGGCAACAGCAAGGGCGATCTTCAGGAATACTGTCAGGCGCACGGCATCACGGACGTGCGTTACGTTCAGACGGATGTGTCGGGCAGCAGGCACGAGCCGATATACCGCATGGCGGTGGAGATAAACGGCAGGATATACGCGGAAGGCGAAGGGGCGCGAAAAAAGGACGCGGAACGCGAAGCCGCTCGAAAGGCTTTGGAAATATTGATAACCGAGGCGCAATAACCATTGCTTTTGCGCCTTTTATGTGGTATAATTCATAGTATAATCGGTAACGAGGTCAACCTTTCGTGAAGTTCAAAAAAATGGAAATCAACGGATTCAAGTCTTTCGCCGACAAGATCGAGATCAAGTTCGGCGACGGCGTTACCGCTATTGTCGGGCCTAACGGCTGTGGCAAGAGTAACGTCGCGGACTCCATCCGTTTTGCGCTGGGCGAGCAGTCATCCAAGACTCTGCGCGGCGGTAATATGCAGGACGTTATTTTTAACGGTACCGAAAAGCGCAAGTCGACGTCTTTTTGCGAGGTGTCGATGTATTTTGACAACACCGAAAGGATCTTCAAGGACCTCAATTACGACGAAGTCGTCATCACGCGCAAATTGTTCCGCAGCAATGAGAGCGAGTATCTCATAAACAAGACGCCTTGCCGCCGCGCCGACATCATAGACGCGCTCCGTGACAGCGGCGTGGGCAAGGAAGGCTATTCCATAATCGGCCAGGGCAAGATAGACGAGCTCATATCCTCCAAGCCCGAGGATCGTCGCAGCATATTCGACGAAGCCGCCGGTATATCCAAGTTCAAAGCCAAGAAACTGGAAGCCGAACGCCGCCTTGTGCGTACGAGGGACAGCTTGTCGAGGATAGGCGACATCCTTGCGGAAAAGAGCAAGCAGCTGGCGCCGCTCACGCGCCAGGCTCAGGCGGCGCGCAAGTACCTCGAGCTTGCCGAAGAACTCAAGCATTACGAGATAAACATATATCTGCATCAGTACGAAACGACCACCGATACCAAGAAAGAGATAACCGCGCGTCGCGACAAGATAGCGGAAGAGATGGAACGGTGTGTCCGTGAGCGCGACGAAGCCAACGCCGAGTATAATCGGCTCATGGGCGAACTGAACGACACCGACAGCGCGTTGGCGTCCCATCGCGACGAACTCATGGCGTTGTCCGTGTCCGTGGCGGAAAATTCCACCGAGATAAAGCACGTCAATCTCAGTATCGACGCTCTCAAGGCGCAGATAGAACAACTTTCCTCCGATATCGCGAAATACGAGGCGGATATCGCTTCGGCGGAGCGTCTGATAGCGGCAGGGAACGAGTCCAGAGCCGCCAAGGTCGCGGAGCTTGCCGAACTGCGCGAAAAGGTGCGCGCCTCCGACGCCGATTGCATCGAGCTCGACCGCCGCATATCCGAAACGGAGGGCGAGGAAAAAGAGGGCAGAAAGGCCCTGCTCGACGCGGTGGACAAGCTTACGGAAATCAAAGCCAATATGTCCAAACTGCTTACCGAACGCAGCGGTCTGGAAGCGCAGATAGCCGATCTTACGGGTAAGACCGAGCGCGACAAGGAACAGAACGCCGCGCGCCGCCGTACCGCCGAGGAAGTGCGTAAAGAACTCGACAAGGCGAAGTCGGATCGCGACATGTATGCGCGCAAGCTGGAAGCCGCGTCGTCGAAGAACAACGAGAACGTCTCCGCGCTTTCGCTGAACGCGTCCAGGCTCAAGGACGTCAACGCCAAATTTTATTCCATGTCCGAGCGACGGAACGTGTTCGCGAAACTGCGTAACGAGAACGGCGGTTTCGAACGCAGCGTTTCCCGATTGCTGGACGCGGCCAAGAACAGGCAGGATATATCCTCGCGCATAGAAGGCGTGGTCGCAAAGGTCATACAGGTCCCGAAGGAATACGAAACGGCCGTGGAAATGGCTTTGGGCGGAGCCGTTAACAACGTCATAACCAAGACGGAGGAAGAGGCCAAATACATAATCGAATTTCTCAAAGCGCAGAAGTTCGGCCGTGTGACTTTCCTTCCCATGAACGTCATCCGTCCGCGTTACATCCACGACGACCTTCGCAGGTCGCTGGACATGAACGGGTGTTTCGGCGTTGCCGCATCGCTCGTCACTTATGACAGCCGTTTCGACAACATAATCAAATATCTGTTGGGCACGGTCGTCATCGTGGACAACATGGATACGGGTATCGCGCTCGCACGGCGAACGAGGTATGCGTTCAAGATAGTTACGCTGGACGGCGACGTCATCAATCCGCACGGCGCGATCACGGGCGGCAGCAAGAAAGCGGACGTCGCAAACGTGTTCGCATATGACCGCGAGCTTCGCGAAATGGAAGAACAGCTTGCGGGCGTCAAGGAAAGCATAGCCAAGCTGGAGTCCGAACGCAGTCGCATCACCGCGGAGCAGGAAGTGCTCGCGAACGAGATAAAATCAGTTTCCGAGACCGTGCACGCTTTGGACGTGAAGATCGCCGCGGGCGAACAGCAGTATTCCAAACTGCAGAGCGAGATAGAGGGCGCGGGACTGGAGATAGGCGAAGCTCAGGCGCGCATACTCGGCTGGCAGACCCGCGTCGACGAGATATCGGCGGATATCAACTCGGTCGGCGCGTTGGAAGACATGGTCCAGAGCAAACGCGAGGACGCGGCTTCGGCGGGCGAACAGAGCGAGAACGCGGTCAACGAGCTTAAAAAGCGTCGGGACGAACTCCATTCTTCGCTGGTGGAAATGCGTCTGGCCTGCGCTGGTTGCGAAAACGACATATCCAATCTCGACAGGGATACCGAACATTTAAGGAACAACATAGAGGCTTATAAGACGAGGATAGAGAACGCGCGCTTCCAGATAGCGGCGAACGAGTCCGAGCTTGTGGCAAAACAGGGCGAGATAGAGCGTTTGACGCTGTCGGTCAACGAAACGGACAGCCGCAGGATGGCCGACCTCAAACGCATGATATCCGACTTCGGGGAATACAAGCAACGCTTGCAGAACGACCTCAACGGATCGGAAGAACGCCGTAACGCGCTCGTTAACGAGTTCACCGAGCTGAGCGAAAAGAAGACGGAAGAGGAGCTCAAACTCCAGAAAGTGGATACCGACCTGGAACAGATGCAACAGCGCATCGCCGAAGCGTATAAACTGGAATACAACGATTGTTTGCCTCTGCGCGATCCTGAGTTCGAGATCGAGCCGGCGATAGAAGAAGCCGCCAAGCTCCGTCGTCGCATAGACAACCTCGGGCATATCAATATGGACGCGATAAGCGAATGCGAGACCGTTTTTGCCGAATACAACGAAATGGAAAAGCAGCGTGACGACCTCACGAACGCCGAACGCGACCTCATGAAGATCATCGCCGATCTTTCCAAAGAGATGAAAGCGACGTTCACCGAGAAGTTCAATCAGATAAACGAGAACTTCAAAGGTATATTCCGCGAGCTTTTCAACGGCGGTACCGCCGAGCTGGTCCTGCTCGATCCCGCCGAAGGCAAGGACGAACTGTCCGCAGGCGTGGAAATAAAGGCCCAGCCGCCGCAGAAGAAACTGCAGCTCTTGTCGCTCCTTTCGGGCGGTGAAAAGGCCATGACCGCCATTGCTATACTGTTCGCGATACTCAAGCTCCGTCCCATGCCTTTCTGCGTGCTGGACGAGATAGAGGCGGCTCTGGACGACGCGAACGTCCTGCGTTTCGCAAAATACCTCAAGCGTTACAGCAAAGAAACGCAGTTCATCGTCATTACTCACCGTAAGCCCACCATGGAACTTGCGGACGCGCTGTACGGCGTGACGATGGAAGAAAAAGGCGTGTCGAAGATCGTGTCCGTCAAACTGTCCGACGCGGTCAAGCTCGCGGGCTGACAAGGGAGAAGACCATGGGATTATTCGCAAAGATAAAGAACGCACTCAAAAAGACCAAGGACGCGATAGCGTATAAACTGAATAAGCTGTTTACGGGCGGCGTGCTAAACGACGATTTCTACGACGAACTGGAGTCCATACTCCTTTCCGCGGATATCGGCAGCGAGACCACCGAACAGATACTCGAAGACCTCAAAAAAGCGATAGACAAAAAGCACATAACTTCGCCGGCGGACGTGCGCGTGGAGCTGAAGCGCATCATGCACGACATTCTTGACTTTGAACTTCCCGAAGAGGAGTATCCGCTCGTGGTGCTCATCGCGGGGGTCAACGGCGTGGGCAAGACCACGACGATCGGCAAGCTTGCGAACCTTTTCAAGCGTCGCGGAAAGAGCGTGACCATCGTTGCCGGCGATACCTTCCGTGCTGCGGCCGCCGATCAGCTCACGGTGTGGGCGGACAGAGCGGGCGTGCGTATCGTCAAGCAGGCGGAGGGCGCGGACGCAGCGGCAGTGGTCTATGACGCGCTCCAGAGCGCTAAAAGCAAAAAAACTGACGTGACGCTCATCGATACCGCGGGACGACTGCATAACAAGGTCAACCTGATGGAAGAGCTCAAGAAGATCGACAGGGTGATCGACCGTGAGTTTCCCGAAGCCATGCGCCTCAATTACATAGTGTTGGACGCGACCACGGGGCAGAACGCGCTCTCGCAGGTGGACCTGTTCAATGAAGCGATAGACATCGACGGCATAATCCTTACAAAGCTGGACGGTACCGCAAAGGGCGGCGTGGTCCTCGCGATAGCGGGTGAAGAGGAAGTCCCCGTCGTCTATGTGGGCGTGGGCGAGGGAATAGACGACCTCGAGCGTTTTGACATAGACGGTTTCGTTTCCGCAATAGTGGACGGCGAGTAACGTAAAATTTCTTTATCAAACATGAAAGACACATATGTCAAGCGAAAATGCTTGACATATGTTTTTCTTTCTGTTATAATGCCCGATGTAAAGCAAAACGGCTTTATAGTAAACGCGCTGCTTCGGTCGGCGCTGAGCGAGCGTGCGAAAATGAAAGATCTGTCGTTGGGAGTGCTGAACGAGCTTTACGGCGGTTTCCTCACGGATATCCAACGCGACATGATACGCAGTTATTACGATTACGATCTGTCGCTGGGCGAGATAGCCGAACAGCACGGGGTGACGCGTCAGGCGGTCGCCGACGCGCTCAAAAAAGGGGAAAAAGCGTTGCGTTCATGCGAGGAGCGCATGGGCATAATGTCCCGAAGGGCGGAGCTTGCGCGTGAGCTGGACGAACTTTGCAAGTATCTTGACGAAGGCGACGGGCCTGCGGCTCGAAAACTCGCCGAGGACATACGCAACAAGCTGTAACTCATTCGATATGAGGTGACAATGGGAACTTTTACCGGACTGGGTGAAAAACTCAAGCATGTATTTTCCAAACTGACCGCTCGCGGCAAGCTGGACGAGTATGAGATCAAACAGGCCATGCGAGAGATACGCATCGCGCTGCTCGAAGCGGACGTCAATTTCGGCGTGGTCAAGGATTTCATAGCCAAGATAAGCGAGCGCGCCAAGGGCGAGGAGATAGTCAAGAGCGTAACTCCGGGTCAGCAGGTCGTCAAGATAGTCCATGACGAGCTTGTCGAGCTGATGGGCTCCAAGAATTCCAAACTGGAAGTCGCGTCCAAACCGCCCACGGTCATTATGATGTGCGGCCTTCAGGGCGCGGGTAAAACGACGATGTGCGGCAAGCTGGGCGCCATGCTCAAAAAGCAGGGGAAGAAAGTTCTGCTAGTGGCTTGCGACATATACCGTCCCGCGGCTATAAACCAGTTGCACGTCGTGGGCAAGAACGCCGGGCTGGAAGTGTTCGACAAGGGGACGCAGAAACCCGTCAAAACGGCTGAACAGGCCGTGGATTACGCGCTGTCGCACGGTTTCGATACCGTGATAATCGATACCGCAGGCCGCCTGCACATAAACGAAGAGCTGATGCAGGAGCTGGAGGACGTAAAAAAGGCGGTCAAGCCCATCGAGATATTGCTCACGGTGGACGCCATGACCGGTCAGGATGCCGTTACCGTCGCCACGACGTTCAACGAGCGTCTGGACATCAGCGGCGTTATACTCACCAAGCTGGACGGCGATACCCGCGGAGGCGCGGCGTTATCCATCCGCTCCGTTACCGGCAAACCCATCAAGTTCTGCGGTACGGGCGAGAAAGTGGGCGATATCGAGCCGTTCTATCCCGAACGCATGGCAGGCAGGATACTCGGCATGGGCGATATAGTGACGCTCGTCGAGCGTGCGCAGGACGCCATGGACGCCGAGGAGATGAAGCGCATGGAGAAGCGCGTCAAGGACGCCACCTTCACGCTGGATGACTTCCTCGTGCAGTTCGAGTCGCTTAAAAAAATGGGCGGCATAGGCGAGCTCATGCAGATGATACCGGGCATGAGCAAGCTGAAAGTCGGGGATAAGGACATAGACGAAAAGCGCATCGAGCGATTCAAGGCGATCATATGCTCCATGACGAAGAAGGAACGAGAGCATCCCGAGATAGTCAAATCGTCCCGTCGCAAACGCATTAGCGCGGGCAGCGGTACGAGTATACAGGACGTCAATCAACTGCTCAAGCAGTTCGATCAGACCAAGGACATGATGCGCCGCATGAAAAACAATAAAGGCAGATTGCCTTTCTGATACACGGATCTTTCCGTGACCGACAAAAAATTTTTTATTCAAGGAGATAAAACAAAATGGTCAAGATCAGACTGACAAGAATGGGTGACAAAAAGGCGCCTTTCTATCGTATCGTCGTCGCTGACGAGCGCGCTCCTCGCGACGGACGTTTCATCGACATTCTCGGTACTTACAATCCGCTCACCAATCCCGCGGAAGTGAAGATCGATGCCGAAAAGGCCAAGCAGTGGCTCAAGAACGGCGCTCAGCCCACCGACACGGTCAAGTCTCTCTTCGTCGCGAACGAAGTCATCCCCGCAGGCAAGAGACCCCCTGCAAAGACGGGCGGTAAGAAGAAGTCCGGTGAGCAGGAAGACTGATCATGCAGGAACTCGTAAGGTTCATAGTCTCCGAGCTTGTCGATAACAAGGACGCGGTCAAGGTGGAGATGGACGGGGACGTCGTGCAGATCACCGTTGCCAAGGACGACATGGGCAAGATGATCGGCAGGCAGGGCCGTACCGCCAAAGCGATACGCACCATAGTCAAGGCCATGGGCGAGCGCGAAGGCCGCAAATACACCGTGGATATCTTAGAGATCTGATTGTGAGACTTTCCATAGGAGAGATAGTGAAAGCGCAGGGCGTCAAGGGTGAGGTCAAGATTCGGCCTTACTCCGGCGACCCTGCGCGTTTCTTGCATTACGGGACCCTTGTCATAGGTGGCTGTCCTTTTACCGTGCGCACGGTTTCGGCGCGCGGCGGTTTTGCGTACGTGACTCTTACGGGCGTGGAAACGCGCAACGATGCCGAAACTCTTGTCGGGCGGAAAGTGGAGATCGATCGCAGTATGGCGGGCGAGTTGGAAAGCGACGAATACTATGTCGTCGATCTCGTGGGGTGCCGCGTTCTGCTTTCGGACGGTCGCGAGCTGGGCACGCTCGAAAGCGTGGACAATTACGGTGCCGCCGACGTATTCACCGTCAATGGAAAGCGCACAGTGCGTTTTCCGTTCCTTAAAAGGCTGGGGCTCGTCTATGACGCTGATGCGCGTACCATAACGCTGGACGCGGAACGTTTGGAAGAGGTGTGTTGCTATGAAGATTGAAATACTGACCCTTTTCCCCGATATGTTCGCGCCGCTCAGCCAAAGCATAATCGGCAGGGCGGAATGTGCGGGCATAGTGGATATCAACGCGATCGACATAAGAAAATACACTGCCGATAAACATTTCAAGTGCGACGACGTTCCGTACGGCGGCGGATCGGGCATGGTGATGACGCCTCAGCCCATTGTGGACTGTGTCCGCGCAGTCGACCCCGACGGCAAGGCGCGTCGTATATACATGTCGCCGCGCGGGCGCACGCTATCCGTCTCAATAGCGAAAGAGCTTGCGGCCGAAACCGACCTTTTGATACTTTGCGGGCATTACGAGGGCGTGGATCAGCGCGCGCTGGACGTCTGCGGTTTTGAGGAATTGTCCATCGGCGATTACGTATTGACGGGCGGCGAACTGGCCGCCATGGTGGTCGTGGACGCGTTGTTGCGTTTCGTGCCAGGTGTGCTCGGCTCGGGTACTTCGGCGCTCACGGACAGCTTTTCGGACGGCATGCTGGAATATCCGCAATATACCCGTCCCGCGGTGTTCGAGGGCATCCCCGTTCCCGAAGTATTGCTCTCGGGACACCACGCGAACATAGAAAAATGGAGGAGGGAAAAAGCGCTCGAGCTTACCGCTGAGCGCCGACCCGACCTGCTCAAATGATAATACATTGGTTCCCAGGTCACATGACGAAATCTCTCCGCGAGATAGGAGAGAGCATGAAAAAAGTGGACGCGGTCGTCTATGTTCTGGACGCCCGCGCGCCTCTTGCGTGCCTTAATCCGTCGCTGGACAAGGTCATCGAAGGCCGCCCCGTATTGTACGTGCTCAATAAGGCCGATATGGTACCGGACGGTGCGTTGACGGGCTGGCTGGAAAAACTTTCGAAAGGGAACGCACTTGCCGTCAAGACCGATTCCACCATGTCGGGCTCATCGCGTACTATATCCGAAAAGCTGGGCGTGCTGTGCCGCGCCAAGATAGACAGACTGCGCGGACGAGGCGTCAACGCGGTGGTCAGGGCAATGGTCATAGGTGTGCCTAATTCGGGTAAGTCCACGCTTATAAACAACTTGTGCGGCAAAGGTAAGACCGTTACGGGAAATAAGGCGGGCGTTACGCGCGGCCAGCAGTGGGTGAAGATCGGGCAATACCTCGAGGTGTTGGACACTCCCGGGACGCTCTATCCCAAACTGGACGACAAGGACAAAGCGCTCGATCTTGCCTTCATTGGCAGCATACGCGATGAAGTGCTGGATACGGACGAACTCGCGCTCGAACTGATCGACAAGCTCAACTCGCTCGGCGGCTATTTGGAAGCGCGCTACGGCGTCACGCCTAGCGGCGACAGGTTGAAGGATCTGGAGGCTATAGCCGCGTCGCGCGGGTTCGTGCTTCGCGGGGGAGAATATGACCTTTCCCGCGCCGCTTCCGCAGTGATAGACGATTTCCGCAAAGGCCGAATGGGCAAGATAATACTCGAGAGGGCGTGATATGAAGACAGCCGAATTATGGGAATTCGACAGGGCTTTCGGCCCTTCGGTCGCAGGCATGGACGAGGCAGGGCGCGGACCGCTTGCCGGACCCGTCGTGTGCGCTTGCTGTTTGCCGAAAACGCTTATCGACGGCGTAAACGACAGTAAAAAAATAGCGGAGAAGAAACGCGAGAGGCTTTTTGAGTCGCTGATATCGACGGAGATATACGGCGTCGGTATAGTGGACGAAAAACGTATAGATGAGATCAATATCCTCAATGCGACCAAAGAAGGCATGGAAACGGCCTTCAAAAACATGGGTACGATACCTGACATAGTACTTATAGACGCCATAAAAGGCCTGAAATTTCCGTGCCCCGATCGTGCGATCGTCAAAGGCGATGCGACTAGTTACGCCATAGCGGCGGCTTCCGTAATAGCCAAGGTCACGAGGGACAGGATAATGCGCGAGTATGACAAGATGTATCCACAATACGGATTTGCCGCGCATAAGGGTTACGGCACTGCCGCGCACATAGCGGCTCTGAAAAAATACGGGCCTTGTCCCATACATCGCCGTTCTTTCATAGGGCATTTCGTATGAGCAAGCGTCTCAACAAAACGGTCGGAAAATCGGGCGAGCGCCTGGCGGAAGAGTACCTTCGGAAAAAGGGCTATCGCTTCGTCGAGCGCAATTACACCACCGAAATTGGTGAGATAGATCTGATCTTTACGGACGGCAATTGTCTGGTGTTCGTGGAAGTAAAGGCGCGCGCATCCGAGGAATTCGGGCGACCCGCCGAAGCCGTGGATCACCGCAAACAGCGAAAGATAAGCCGCGTAGCCGGGGAATACATCAAACGCAACATGTATTTCGGCGCGGCGGTGCGCTTCGACGTCGTGGAAGTGTTCACGTCTGACGGCCACATCGAACATATAGAAAACGCATTCGACAGTTATCTGAAGTATTGACTTCGTCGGAACGGCGCGCATATGTAATATTATGCCCCAAATGTATGTCGATCTGGATGTGTTGCGCGCCAACGCCATCGTTGCCGCCGCAGGGACTCCGCTGTGCGCCGTCGTGAAGGCGGACGCTTACGGACTCGGCGCGGTGCGCGTGGCGCGGGCTTTGTGCGGGATAGCGCGCTCGTTTGCCGTTGCTGTGCCTGCGGAGGCCGAAGAGCTCGTGCGAGCGGGTATAGCCGAAGAGATAACGGTGCTCGGCAGATCGCTCAGCCCTGTAAAGGGAAGGAACGTGACTTATTCCGTATCGTCACGTGACGACGTGGACAGATTGTCGCGTTATTTCAGTCCGTCTTTTGCCATTGCCGTCGATACCGGTATGCACAGGTTCGGCGCCGATCCGTCGGACGTAGGTGACCTTTATGCCTATGCCTGTGAGCGCGGTCGCGTGCGCTCGGTGTATACTCACTTGCGCGCACCAGATGACGAAGAGTTGACGGACGCTCAGTTATCCGTTTTTCGTGCGGCGACCGAGGGCATGCCGGTGCCCGCTCATGTGGCGGCCAGCGGAGCGTTGTATCGCGACGATCTGCGCATGGATATCGTGCGTCCCGGGATCGCGCTGTACGGCGGGGCGGAGGGGTTCGGGCGCGTGATGCGCGTCACGGCTCCCGTTCTGTGCGTCCGTCGCGTACCCGCCGGCGAAGGCGTCGGGTATGGCAGTCGGACGTTGATGGCGGATACAAACGTTGCCGTTATCGGGATAGGGTATGCCGACGGATACAGAAGACTGACGGCTCCGCGTTACGTGTCCGTGGACGGGATGAGATGTCGAGTCATTTCCGTTTGCATGGATGTGTGTTTCGCCGCGCTTCCGTGCGACGTGACGAGCGCGTTCGAAGCGGAGATAGTGGGTGACGAAATAACGCTTTCCGAACTTGCGAAATCGTACGGCAGTATCCCGTATGAAGTCTTGACGTCTTTCGGAAGGCGAGTACAAAGAATCTACACGGGCGGTGAAGCGTATGGATAAAAAAGAACTCAGAGCGCGATATAAGGAATTGCGTAAACATGTTACGGACAGAAAGTGGAAAGAAGAGCGTATTGCCAGCAGTCTTATGTCTGTCATAAGTGGGTATGATTCGGTGTTCATATACGAATCCATAGGCGGAGAAGTGTCCACGCGCGAGCTCATAAAACGCATTTCGGAAAACGCGAAAGTCTGCGTGCCCGAAGTCTGCGGAAAAGACATGAAGCTGAAAGACCTTTCGGGAGGATATGCGGACGAGCCTTGCAAGGTGACCGTCGTGCCGCTCATCGCGTTCGACGAAACGCGCAACCGCATCGGCTTCGGCGGCGGATATTACGACAGATATCTTTCAAAGAGCGACACGTTGTCCGTTGGTATCGCGTTCGACGAGCAACAGTGCGAGGTATTCGAAAAGGAAGAGTTCGACGTACCTCTCGACATGATAATCACACCCACGCGAATTCTGAGGGCAGAAGATTGATCAGGATAGTTTCAGGAAAATACAAAGGCAAGCGGCTGGCCGCGCCCGAGGGCGACAGGACTCGTCCCACTACCGAAAAGGTCAGGGAAAGCGTTTTTAACATTCTTGCGTCCAACGGCGAGATACGCGGGCGTGTCCTGGACCTTTTTGCCGGCTCGGGAGCGCTCGGAATAGAGGCGCTCAGCCGAGGCGCCGAAGAAGCGGTGTTTGTGGAGAAAAACCCCAAGGCCGCGGCTGTGGTGCGCCGTAACGTATCTGAAGTCGGTTGCGGCTCGCGCGTGTTCAATACCGATTGGAAAGTCGCGGTCCGTAAGCTCGTCGGACAAGCCCCGTTCGATCTGATACTCCTTGATCCGCCTTACGCGCTCGGCATAGAGTCTGACATACTTCGCGCCGTTACCGAAGGCGGTCTGCTCGCGCCGGGCGGAGTGATAGTCGTTGAGCATGCCGCAGACAACGATTTCGCTTATGACGATAAAATATTTTCCGCGGACAGGCGCACGTATTCGGATACATGCGTGACGTTTTTGAGGAGGCGCGCCGATGAAGAAGCCTGAATGCGTATTTCCGGGCACGTTCGATCCGTTTACCGTCGGGCATCGTCATCTTGTGGAAAAAGCGCTTGAGCTGTATGACAGGGTGATAGTCGCCGTGGCGGACATAACTTATAAAAAAGACGTGCTTTCGTCGAAAACTCGCGTGAAAATAGCGGCTAAATCGCTTGCCGATTTGCCCGGAGTTGTTGTAGAATATTTTACGGGAATGCTGACCGATTTCCTTGCCGCCAAAGGGTGCTTCGAGATCGTGCGCGGTATCCGTAACGACGAGGACGCGGCTTACGAGCGTAAACTTGCCGAAATATACAAGACCATGGATCCGCGCGTGCGCGTGGCCGAGATACGGTCGGACATGCCGGATATCTCGTCCGAGCGCGTACGCCTGGCCGTCATGAACGGTGAGGATATACGCGGACTGGTCTGCGACGACGCCTTATCCGACGTTGTCGCGTCATATGCAAAATAATTTTTACAAGAGAGCAGGATATAAAATGTTCGAGAAAGTCAAGAAGGTAATGAGCGCAGAGGAGGCAAGGGAACGCATCCCGATGACCCCCGATCTGTTGAAGATCAAGAAAGAACGCGATGAGCAGATCGAAGCCATAATAGACGGCAGAGATAAACGTAAACTCATCATCATGGGACCTTGCAGCGCGGATAACGAAGACGCCGTGGTCGATTACGTCACGCGCCTGGCTCGGCTTGCGGAGGAAGTCAAGGACAAGTTCCTTGTCATGCCTCGAATATATACTGGTAAGCCGCGCACCAAAGGCGAGGGGTACAAAGGCATGATGCACAGCCCCGATCCGCACTCCAAGAACACAGACATCGAAGGTGGTATCTTGCATCTTCGCCACATGCACATCCGCGCCATACGCGAAAGCGGTCTTACCGCGGCTGATGAAATGCTTTATCCAGATAACCTCGATTACGTCCTGGATATTTTGTCATATATCGCTGTGGGCGCGCGTTCGGCGGAGAATCAGCAACACAGACTGGTGGCCAGCGGCATAGACGTTCCCGTCGGCATAAAGAACCCCATGAACGGAAGTTTTCCCGTCACGCTCAACTCCATATACGCGGCTCAGATACCCAACGAATTCAAGTACGGCGGATATCAGGTCAAAACGACGGGAAATAAATACGCGCATGCGGTCCTTCGCGGCAGTGTCAACGTATACGGCAACAATATTCCCAATTATCACTATGAGGACGTCGTGCGTTTCCACGCGATGTATATGCAACAGGGCCTTGCCAATCCCGCAGTGATCATAGACACCAACCATTCCAACAGCGGCAAAAATCCTTACGAGCAGATACGTATCGCGAAAGAGATCTTCGGCAACATGATATACCCCGATTTCAATTCCATGGTCAAGGGTCTGCTTATAGAAAGCTATATCAAGGACGGCAATCAGAGCGTGGACGGTTGCGAGTACGGCAAGTCCGTTACGGATGCATGCCTGGGCTGGGAGAAGTCCGAGGCACTCATAAAAGATCTTGCCGCAATGATCTGATATATGGCGTTCGTTTTAAAACCGATACGGATAGTGAAAAGTCAAAACGATCGGACGAGTGTATCTCGTCCGATCGTTCTTCGTTTTTTAAGTTTCCGGTCCGTAATGGATCCAATTATCTTAAATCTTTGTGCGCTCGCGCTCGTACGGGCGAGCGATAGGCGCTTGCCAATGCGATGGCGGCGTGCATTCATGCGCCACGTTCATCGTCATTAACGTGTGAACATTCAGTCGACTACCATCATTTTGCGGTAAAACTCGTCGCGCCTGCGCGATATCAGCGAGTATATTCTCGACGCGTTCTTTTCCGCAAGGTATATAGCTCGCAGTTCATCGGGGATAAGCGCTTCGTCCGTTTTTCGCCGTATGACGGTTTCGGGAAGATCGGCAAGGCAGGGCAAAGCGGATCTTTTCAGTCCGAGCAGACGAGTGAAATCGTATCCCGAGCTCTGCATGCACTTCGTTATCCCGAGCAGCGTTTGCAGACATATTCGGACGATGCGGCGGCGGGTATATCTCGGCGTGTGTATCTTGTCCGTCAGTTCCTCCTGATCCATTGCAACACGTGCGCATTCGGAGATCCTGTATTCCAGACCTTCCGCACAATCGGGCGCTTCTGCTATTTGCTCGGGCGTTGCTTTTCCGAGCTCGTACAACAAAAGAGTTCCGTATATGTCGGCACGTACGGGATGCGCGGCCAGTTCGCGTTTGAGTATGGCATACGCCGAGGGCGGGATGCTGAGCGATATCGCGTCGTCGTGCAATGAGTTGCGTATAGCGCTTGCGGATGAATAAGTCCCCGTCAGTTCATCGGTCGCTCTTCCTCCGACGCGTTCGGCGGGGATGAAGTGTATGCGGCTGTTCGTTTCGAGCAAAGCCTGAGCATATGCGACGGCAAGTATGTTATTTGGGCGGGTGAGCATTTCCGTTATTTCGTCGTGATCCAGTCCGCGTTTTTCCGCTTCGTCCGCGGTGGCCTCCGTGAGCGCTCGAGCATAAGGCAGCCCGTCGTCCAGATATCTTCGGAGCGCGGCACTGTGCTCGGCCGTTTCGCGTGCGCGAATGTCCGCTATAGTCATCAGCTTGTCGACGTCGGCGTTTTCCGCGCCCATGACGATATTGTCGACTATCCCCAGCCCGTTCAGAACGTCGATCGCGCCGCGAGCAAAGCGCTCTCCGGACGCGGTGGCGTATATCACGGGCAGTTCGAGCACGATGTCGGCGCCGCATGCGAGCGCGCATTCCGCCCTCGAATATTCGTCCGTGACGGCAGGCGTTCCTCGCTGCACGAAATTTCCGCTCATGAGCGCTATCACTTTGTCGCAGCCTCCAAGCTCGCGGGCGCGGCGCAGAATGTATTCATGACCGTTGTGGAACGGGTCGAATTCGCAGATAACGGCGGTATATTTCATTCATCAACTCCGATATTACGATATTTTTGTTCGCATTTTTTGGGCAGACGGACAAAAACAATTTACTTTTGCGTCCGTTTGCATTATAATCAATATATCACATATTACGTTGAAAAACAAGGAGTTTTTTGAGTATGTCAGTCATTTTCGACCGTATCAAGCGTAATGCAGCCGCACTCGGAAAGACGATCGTTCTTTGTGAGGGCGAGGATCGCCGCGTTATCGAAGCGGCGGCTCAGATCACCAAAGAGGGGATAGCTAAGATAGTTCTCGTGGGAAACGCGGAAGAATGTGCCGCGGTGGCTCCCGATGTGGATCTCACGGGCGTGACTCTCATAGATCCGCTTACCAGCGACAAGACCGCCGAGTATGCGAACGTGCTCTATGAGGCGCGTAAAGCCAAGGGCATGACCCCCGAAATGGCGATGGCCGCGGCCAAGGATCGCACGATGTTCGGCGCGCTCATGCTGAAAGCGGGCGACGTGGACGGCTACGTTTCCGGCGCATGCCATTCCACCGCCAACACGCTCCGTCCCGGACTTCAGGTCATCAAGACCGCTCCCGGCACCAACATCGTGTCCAGCTGCTTTATAATGATCGCTCCCGACAGCGGCAATCAGTATTGCGAGGACGGCGCGTTCGTGTTCGCAGACTGCGCACTCAATATCTGCCCGACGGCCGAACAGCTCGCGGAGATCGCCGTTTCCTCCGCTCACACTGCGCAGACCATAGCCGGTATAGATCCCAGAGTCGCGATGCTTTCGTTCTCGACCAAGGGATCGGGCAGCGACGCCAAGTACGGCAACACCGTGGAGAAAATGACAAAGGCGACCGAGCTTGCCAAGCAGCTTGAGCCTTCGCTCAAGCTGGACGGTGAGTTCCAGTTCGATGCGGCGCTCGTTCCCAAGGTGGCGAAGATCAAGGCTCCTAACAGCGAGATAGCAGGTAAGGCAAACGTGTTCATCTTCCCCGACATCAACGCAGGCAACATCGGCTATAAGATAGCCGAGCGTCTGGGCGGATTCATAGCCGTCGGACCTATCTGCCAGGGATTCGCGAAGCCGCTCAACGATCTGTCTCGCGGCTGCTGCACGGAGGACATAGTGCTGGCCGTCGCCGTAACGGCGCTCCAGGCGGGCAACGCAAAATAATATACAAGGGAGAATGACACAACGATGAAGATACTTGTCATCAATTCGGGAAGCTCGTCGCTTAAATACAGATTGTTCGAAATGGAAAACGAGTCCGTGCTTGCTAAAGGCGTGGCGGACAGGATAGGCGTGGGGAACTCCTTCCTTAAACACAGCGGAAAGAAAGACGTCGTGATAGAGCACGATATGCCCACGCACGCAGTGGCGATCAAGCTCGTGCTTGACGCGCTCACGAATCCCGAATATGGCGTTATAGATAAGGTCGATGAGATAGCAGCCGTAGGACATCGCGCGGTCGCAGGCGGTGAGTACTTTACCCACAGCACGCTTGTGGACGATACCGCGCGCGAGCATATACGCGACATAGTCGAGCTTGCTCCGCTGCATATGCCCGCATGCCTGATGGGCATCGACGCTTGCCGCGCCGTCATGCCGAACGTGCCTCACGTCGCCGTGTTCGATACGTCCTTCCACAGCACCATGCCCGACGTCGCAAAGCTTTACGGTATCGACTATAAGGACTATATGTCTCTTAAGATCCGCAGATACGGCGCTCACGGCATAAGCCATAAATACATCTCCGAGGAAGCTGCCAAGATAATGGGCACGAAGAATTTCAAACTCATCGTGTGCCACCTCGGCAACGGCGCCAGCCTGTCGGCAGTCAAGGACGGCAAGTGCATGGATACGTCCATGGGCTTCACTCCGCTTGAAGGTCTTATAATGGGTACGCGTAGCGGCGATATCGATCCTTCCGTCGTGCAGTTCCTTTGCAGCAAGAAAGGCTGGGACGTCAATCAGGCCATCAGCTACCTCAACAAGGATTGCGGCGTTAAGGGAATAAGCGGCGTAAGCAGCGATTTCCGCGATCTTGTCGCCGCCGAAGAAGCGGGCAACGAGCGCGCCAAGCTGGCGATAGACATGTTCGCATACAGGGTCAAAAAGTACATCGGCGCATACGCCGCGGTTCTGAACGGCGTGGACATGATAGTATTCACCGCCGGCATCGGCGAGCATACTCCCGAAGTGAGGGAAAGAGTGCTCGACGGTCTGGACTACCTCGGCGTGGATTACGACAGTAAGGCCAATTGGGATCCTCAGGGCGAGGTCGTGCGTCTGTCCACCGATAAGTCCAAAGTCAAAGTATACATCATTCCCACGAACGAAGAGCTGGTCATCGCTCGCGAAACGCTTGCGGTTTCCAAGTATTCTTCCAGATGAGGAAGATAAGATTCGGTCCAAGATCATTTGTAAAGCTCGTCTATCCGGACGGGCTTTGCTGTTGTCTGTGCGGAGACGAACTTTTCGACGACAGGGATTTCTGCTCCGATTGTGAACCGCCCGTTCTCAGCCACGTATGTCGCGTATGCGGCAGGGCGCTGCCCGATGAAAGCGGAAGGGAATATTGCGACGGCTGTCTTAACGGACAGCGCGGGCTGCTATTCAACGCCGCGCGTGCGCCGTATTCATACGCTGACGAGCGCGTTAAGCATCTTATCTGGAACCTGAAATACAACGACGCGACGTATCTCGCCGAGGTTTTGGCAAAACCGATGGTCGAAGTTCTCCTAAAACAGGACTGGGAGGTCGACGTCATCACGTATGTGCCCATACATCCGCGCAAACAGCGTATGAGAGCATACAATCAGGCGCAACTTCTGGCGCGTGAAGTCGGACGGCTCACGGGACTTCCGGTGGAAACGTTGTTGTCCAAACTGGTCTATTCCAAAAAGTCTGCGACCAAACTCGGCAGAGCAGATCGAGTGAAATTGCTCGAGGGCAGTTTCGGGCTTACGGGTCAGAACGTAAGAGGGAAGAGCGTGCTGCTGGTAGATGACGTCATGACTTCTTCCACTACCGTCAATGAATGTTCCAAGATGCTCAGGCTTGCGAAAGCCGCGAAAATTTACGTACTTACCGTCGCTACGAGTTTGGGCGAAAAACTCATAACATACGATCCGAAAGACAAAAGTTTGGATCCTTACGATGAATTTGACGAGTAGTATGTCTGATATAATATGATATAGGCCATGTCAGACATGTGAATATCAGCATGATACGACCCCGAGAGTATATAACTTTCGGGGTCGGTCGTTTTACGCACCGTCGCTTTTTTCAAATTCCGCTTTCATCAGATCGAGTATCTTGTTCTCCAGCCTGGAAACTTGCACCTGCGAAACGCCCAACGTGCGTGCGACTTCGCATTGCGTCGAGCCGCGGAAATATCTGAGCAGGATTATCTTTTTGTCTCGTTCGGAAAGGGAATCTATCATGTCTTTAAGCATGATCTTGTCGACGTTGTCGTTTTCGTTCTCTTCGGCTGCGATCTTGTCTATCAGGCGGTGGTTCTCTTCGTCGTCCGCACTCTCATATATGGACACCGGCATCTTTGCGCTGTCCATTATGAACACTGCTTCATGTTCTTCGATCCCGAATCTCTCGGATATTTCTTCGGTCGTAGGTGCGCGTGAATGGTCCTGGCGGTATTGCTCGACAAAAGCGTTGATGCGGGCCGCTTCGCTTTTTACGGAACGCGACACCTTGATGTAGCCGTCGTCGCGTAAGAAACGCTTGACTTCGCCCGCGATCATCGGTACCGCATATGTGGAAAATTTGACGTCGAACGCAAAGGAAAAATTTCGGATAGCTTTGAGAAAACCTATGCATCCGAGTTGGTACAGATCGTCGTATTCTATACCGCGCCCTTTGTATCGTCTTATTATGCTTTTTATGAGAGGCGCGTTTTCGCGTATGAGCACGGTCTTAGCATGCTCGTCGCCGGCTTGTGCGGCTTTTATCAGTTTTTCCGATTCTTCTCGCTCGAGCATTTACCGGATCCTTTTGCCCAACGTTTTTTCCATGGTCACTTTCAATCCGCCGTTCTCTCTGTTCTCCACTTTCAGGTCGTCCATGAACGTTTCCATGACGGTGAACCCCATGCCGGAACGTTCTTCTCCCGCTTTCGTGGTATAAAACGGACAAAGCGCGGCGGGTATGTCAGCGATGCCTATGCCGTCGTCGAGCACTTCTATATGTATCGTTCGGCCGTTCAGCTCGGCGCGTATCTCTATGTCACCGCCACCGTCGGGATAGCCGTGTACTATGCTGTTGGTTACGGCTTCGCTCACGGCCGTTTTTATGTCACCGAGTTCGTCTATCGTAGGGTCCAGCTCCACCGCGAAAGCGGCGACCGCGCTTCTCGCCAGCGCTTCGTTCTTGCTGAGCGCGGGTAATCTGAGTGTCATACTGTTATCCATATTTTCTCCCGAAAAATTTATGCCGTTTCTATCCGAGGCATGATCATGTATATGCCGGACAGACGAAGTATCTTGTCTACGGTAGCGTTCGGATCGGCGATGAAAAATGCCACGTCGTTACGAAATTTGCGGTATCTGCCGACAAGCACGCCGATGCCGGTGGAATCCATGAACGAAAGGGCAGACAGGTCGATTATAACCCGATGTCCCGGGCTGTTGAGTATGTGCTCATCCAGCGCCGATCGCACTTCGCTCGCGGTGCTTTCGTCCAGTTCTCCCATGAGCGCGACTTTAAGCGTGCCTCCGCTGTTCTCGAATAATGTTTTCATCTCGTTACCTCGTTTTTACTTCGCAAGTATTGTAACATACGCGCCTTGCCGTATCACGCCACATAAGCGCGAATAAGCGTGAATTATGTCGTTTGGCTTATTTTTGTGTGCGGCATGATAAAACGGCTCCGACCAAAGTCGGAGCCGTTTTAGAAAGGCGCGTCAGCGTATTGTCGAATTTGTATCAGGCCGTTTGTAAATGCGTATCGACTCTCAGGCGATCCGTTGGATGCGATCGTGCGGGCATGTCAGTAATTTTTATCCGCCACGATCTTTTCGGAAACCGTCCAAGACAGAACGAGCGCGGCTACCCATGTTATCGGGAGCGCGACGTAAACGGGCAGGGGAGCGGAAAACGCTCCGATGTCGAGCAGGCTGCCTATGGCTATCGCCGCTACCATGCATAACAATACACAAACGGTAAATACCAGTCGGCTCTTTTCCGTACCGAAGCGGTAGGCGAGAGGTATCACTATTGCGACGGCAAACATGGTGACCGAGGTAAATACGAACAACGGCAGGATATTCGCGGACATTTCGGTCGATATGAGTGCGCTTGCCGCAATGCTGAATCCACACGTGACGAGTGCGGCGACAATAGCGATGATGTATTTTGATGCGACTATGGCGCGTGCCGTCAGGCCGCATGAAAGCGCGTACTTGGTCCAGCTGTCTTTTTCATCCGCGCTTATCGTTACCATGGATGAGGACATCGTTATAAAAAGTTGCAGTCCGAACATAAACGATACGTTTTCCGTAAAAACGGATACGATAAAGCAAGCGACGGTAACGACGGCGTACCATAATGCGTAATGTCGCACGGAAAACAGATCTTTCAACAAAAGCCCTTTCATCTTTTTTCTCCTTTTATGAGAAACAACATAAGCTCCTCCAGCCCTATGCGCTCCGTTACGGCGCGAGGCGCTTCGGGGAGATAAGTGAGTATGTCCGTGCCGTAAGCGTGCTTGCGTACGCGAACGATTGCCTTTTCGGGAATGCCCGACCTCTCGACCGATTCACAATGCGCCACGCCGTACTTCTCACGGATCTCGTCTTTCTGTTCATTCAGTATGACGCTGCCGTCGTGGATGAATACTATACGATCGCACAGTTTTTCAAGATCGCTTGTAATGTGCGAAGATATAAGTACGGAATGGCTCTCGTCCTGCATGAAATCATACAGTATGTCCGTAATCTCGTCTCGAGCGACGGGGTCAAGCCCGCTTGTCGGCTCGTCGAGTATCAGCGTATCGGCGTGGTGTGACAGCGCCACTGCCAGTGCCGCTTTAGCCTTCATTCCATGCGAAAACTCTTTGATGGCACGGTCGCGGGGGAGCGCGAAACGATCGCATAGCTTGCTGTATGTCTCATCATCCCAGCCGCATATCATGTTTTTAGTGACTTTCCCCAATTGCGTGACGTTTAGATCGATCGGCAACGATATTTCATCCAGTACGGAACCGATGCGGCTCTTATCGCGATGCGAAAGCTCGGATATGGGTATTCCGTCAAAAGTTATCTCGCCGCCGTCAAACTTGTTTATTCCGAGTATCGACTTGATGGCCGAGCTTTTGCCCGCACCGTTTTCGCCTATCAGCCCGACGACTTCGCCCACGGGCACGTCGAAAGTCACGTCTTTAAGACGAAAATCTCCGTAATCCTTTTCAAGACTTTTTATGCTTATCCTGTTCATTCCTGATCGCCCCCGAACGCGTATTGCGCCGCTTGCAAAAATTCTTCTCTGCTCAATCCGCAATACCGCGCAAGATCTGCGGCCTCGGCGAGCTTTTGATCCATTTCGCTCAACCGCTCTTCACTGTGTAACTCCTCGTTGCGTTTTGCGACGAAACTTCCTCTGCCCACTACGGAATATATGTATCCGTCGCGCTCCAGCTCTTTGTATGCCCGTGTAGTCGTTATGATGCTCATACGCAGATCCTTTGCAAGACTGCGTATCGTAGGCAGCGGATCGTCTTCTTTCAGACTTCCGTCAAGTATCATGCGCCGTATTTGCTCGTATATCTGTTCGTATAACGGTACGCCCGATGTATTGCTTATCGTGATGTACAAATCGCTCACTCTCCGTTAATTGTATATATTGATTATATACAATATTATATATTGTGTCAAGCAAAAACATGCACGTAAAACGCACCGCCATTATTATCGGTAATCGGCGGTGCGTTTTATGTGGGTCATATTCACGTTTCAAAAAATGGTCCGCGCTCGATATGGCCTAAGCTTGTAAATTGCTTATAACGAATGCCTGAGCGCGTTGACCGCGTGGGAAGTCATGTGCATTTACCCGAATCTTGTGTTATTTATGCGTTTATGGGGGTGTAACCCGTTTTTTGTATCAGTTCACTGCCTTGATCGGACAATATCCAGTCGATAAATTCTTTTTCGGCGCCTTCGGGCCGGCCGTTCGTTACGGCATAAAAAGTGAAAACGAAAGGGTAGGTGCCGTTGCGGATGTTTTCATCGGTGGGGGCTATGCCATTTACGCTCAAAAGTTTTGCGTTGGGGTTGGAATACATTGTCGTCGCGTAAAATTTGTATGAATATCCCAGCGCGGGCTGTACTCCGTTCCAACGTACGGTTATCTGTTGCGTAAGGCTGTTTGTGCCGATCAGACTTTCATCCGGAAGAGGTTGCGGCACTATTATCGGAAGATCGCCCATGATTTTTTGCAATCCCGTTTGGCTGCCCGAGCCGTCGGGTCGCTGGAAAGCTATGATATTGCCTCCGTCCTCCCATCCGAGCGTGCTCCATCGCGCGGTCTTTCCGGAATATATGTTGCGTATTTGCCGGACCGATATGTCGTTCACGGGATTTTCATCGCCCACGAGGAAAACGAAAGCTTCGCGGCCTATCGGTGTCAGGACCAGGTCTGCTCCCGCCGCCTTGGCGGCCGCTTTTTGCGACTCCGATGGCTCAAGCACAAAGATGATGTCGCAACTGCCGTCGATGATCGAACGGTATGCCTGTGAAGTCTTTGTGCATCGTATGACATCGCGCGAATATGCAGAACTGTCATACGCGGCCTGAACGAATGCGGCATAAACAGGGTACAATGCCGTGGCGCCGTCCAGTATCGGTACGTCGCCGCTTAGTCTGATCGATGCGGCTTCGTCGGTGACCGCGACTTTCGAGTTTTCGGAAAACGGTTCGTAAACAGTGAGATCGGGTTGCGCTTCCGCTTCCGAATTTCCCGTTCCTCCCAGCCACCAATTTCCGCGTAACGAATTGGGAAATAACGCTATGGACGCGACCATTATCATTATGAGGAAAACGGTTATCGGAAGGAACCGCACTGACGGTCGCATCCATACGAGCGCTGTAACACTTGCGGTGAACAGTATGACGAGCGCGATCGGGATGGCGCCGATAATGTTGTCGATATCCATGGGCGATACAAAAAATTCATATCGCCACAGCAAATAGACAGAAAGGGCGGCTGCGGCAAGCGGCAAGACGATTCGAGCGGCTATGATAAAGATCTTGGTTTTCATGATGGCCTCACATAAATCGGATCAACGCATACCCGTTGTTCGCGAGTATAATGTATGTTATCGCGGCAATGACGGGGAGGGCGATGGCTGCAATGGACATCGCGATCCCCGCGCGCCCCGATCTGCTCCTACCGATCGCGAGAGCCGCTATACCGAAGATCATTCCAAGAGGCAGCATGATGATGGACATTAGCAACAGAAACAGTATGCCGAAAAGTCCCGTTACGGGCACCAGATAGAAAAACCCGACGCCTAAAAAGGACAGTGCGAAAGCCGCTATTGCGAACCGCCTGTCAGGCGTTTTTTTGCCTTCCTCATTTGTTTTTATCGCTTCGTTTTTCTTGTAATTTTTCATGCGAACGGCTCTGACATAAAAAGCGGTCAGGATCAGTCCGACGCACGCAAACGCGATAATGAATAACAAGAAAATTGCAGGATTGCCGCCGACTCCCAGAATTATGAATAAAGGTATCAGTAATATCAGTGGAATTATGAGCCCGACGGTTATCGCTGCATATAACAAAGAGGATGCGGTTTTGTCCTTGTGTTTGTGTTCGTTCGAAAACTTGTCGTCCATATGCGCTTATCCTCCATATCTGTATTATTTGTATTAATTGTATTAATATAATATCACAGCGTGAGTTCCTTGTCAATACTTTTTTATTAAAAAATCTCGGTAGGGAGGGGCGCACCGATCAAATAAGTAATAATTAGATAATAACTAAAATATCGATAAAATACTATGTATTATATCTGTCATATGACTATAAATATATAAAATTAAGTCAGTCACACGTATTTTTGAC